>Ga0182011_10000874_pt1 | contig 26276 bp, 22 predicted proteins | sample 711E1DmetaG_FD_120481 | JGI IMG/M metagenome (GOLD analysis project Ga0182011, IMG submission 120481) | Permafrost microbial communities from Stordalen Mire, Sweden - 711E1D metaG | ecosystem: Environmental > Terrestrial > Soil > Wetlands > Permafrost | place: Sweden: Stordalen | collected...
AAGAAGCCAAACAGTGCTCCTACCATGGTGAAACAAAACCGTCCGATAAAAACCTGTCCCTGTATCAAGGCGATCCCGCCATAAGCTGCAAAGATGGTGGCGGAGATCAGCCCGGCCATTCCATCCAGACCATCAGTGAAGTTGACTGCGTTCGACATGGCGACGATCACGAAAGCCGCAACCGGAATGTAGAACCAACCCAATTTGATCTGAAAATTTATTCCCGGCAGATACATTTCCGGAACTTTGAGCATGTACTTTAACACCACTGCAATTGCGAGCCCAAGTAAAATCTGCACAACGAATTTGGTGCGAATGCGCATCCCTTCACCAACGCGTTTACCTTTGACGCCTTGCCAATCATCAATTGCGCCCAGCACGGCGAAGCTAAGCATGACCAGCAAAGGCAATATTACTGACTGTCCCAGAATTCGCATTCCGATCAAGGTGGTACCATTTAATAGCACATTAATCAGTAAGACCGGGATGATGATCATCACACCGCCCATGGTGGGCGTGCCCATCTTAATGAAATGCTTGTCGGGTTCATCCACACGGATCTGCTTGCCAACCTTGAAATGACGCAGGATGCGCAGCAGCGGTCCGCCCCAAATGACGGTCATCATGAAAACCAATCCGGCCAGGCTCATGGCAAGGGTGGTGTCGCTCATGAAGGAACCTCCAGGGCGTTCACTATGCGGTCCATGTGGATGCCATGCGAGCCTTTGACCAGAACCACATCTTTCCCGGTCAGGGACTTCTGCAAATAGGAGATGGCTTCGTCGGTGTTCTCAAATTCCTTGATTTTTCCAGGCTGCATGCCAGCCCTGCGTGCCGCCGTTGCAATCTGGTGCCCGAGTGTTCCAATCGTGATCAGTGCGTCGGTCACTTCGTAGGCCCGCACGCCCACGATCTCATGCCCTTGCTTTTCGTACTGGCCGAGTTCGAGCATATCACCCAGCACCGCCACTTTATGACCATCCAATTCGGCCAGCAGGTTGAGCGCTGCCAGCATGGATTCAGGGCTGGCATTATAGGTGTCATCAAGCATCAATGCACCACTTTCGCTCCTGACGGCGGTCAGACGCAGCTGGGTGTGTCCCTGGCGCAGGCCGTCGATGATCTCCTGCCAGGTCAGGTTGTCAGCCAGGCCAACCGCCGCGGCGCGTAAAGCCGTGTGAACGGAATGTTGTCCGATCATCGGGATATGAACATGCAGTGTTTCATGCCGGTAGTGCAACTGGAAGCGGATGCCTTCCAGCCCCAGACCTTCAACATTATCAGCCCACAGGTCAGCCTCCGGATCGAGCCCGTAGAAGAAGACGCGCGCCCGGGTCAGTTCGGCCATTTTGGATACCCATGGGTCATCCAGGTTGAGGATGGCAACTCCATCGCCAGGCAACGCCTGGATCAATTCAGATTTGCCGCGGAAGATGGCTTCCTGGGACCCGGCCCGTTCAGCATGGACGGTGCCGATATTGGTTACCACACCAATTTTTGGCTGGGCAATCTCGCATAACAGGGCAATTTCACCCGGAACATAAAAACCCATTTCCAGAACGGCCCGCTCATAGCCAGCACTGAGTTTCAGGATGGTCAGCGGCAAGCCGATTTCGTTATTCATGTTCCCGGGGCTTTTTAATGTCCGGTATCGTTGACTGAGCACTTCGGCGATAACTTCTTTTGTGGTGGACTTGCCGACGCTGCCGGTGACACCCACCACATTCAAATCCAAATTGCGCCTCCAGAAGCGGGCAATTTGTTGCAAGGCGGAAAGCGCATTTTCAACCAGCAGGCAGATGGGTGCATTCAAGTCGGACGGCAAGGAAATTTCCTGATCAGGCTGCAGGCTGATTGTCAGGTAGTCTCCGCTGATTTTGTGCTGGATTAAAGCAAATGAGGCCCCACGCTGGAAAGCATCCGCGACGAACTCGTGCCCGTCCAGGCGTTCGCCTGGCAGCGCCACGAAAAGTCCGCCGGGAATGGCCAGACGCGAATCCACCGCCGCCTCGGTGATTACTGTTTTCGCCTGGGCGGGGCGGATATTCGTCAGGGCCTCAATTACATCTGCCAGCGTAAGCATCCAACCTCATTGTCCGTTATTTTGTGTCATTGCAACATCGGGCGGTATGCCCATTAAAACAACCAGTTTCTCGATAACCTGTTTGAAAATGGGGGCGGCTACCACGGAGGCAGCTTTATTGCTCTGCGGTTTCTCCAGCCATACGTATACAAGGAAACGGGGATCGGGTATTGGACCCCAACCAATGAATGAGGCATTGATGTTATCGGGGTCGTATCCTGTGCTGGTGGGGATCTGAGCCGTGCCGGTTTTCCCAGCGATGGAATAACCGGCGAGAAGCGCGGTGGAGCTTTCTGCTTGCAATGAGTCGTGCAGCATGTTGGTGATGGTACGGGCGGTTTCGGCAGAGATGGGATTGCCAACGATGTGCGTTGCCATGTCACTTTGGTATCCATCACGTACCTCGGCTAGAAGCACGTGCGGGTAGACCATTTGCCCGTTATTGGCTAACGCCGAGGCTGCCATGACCATCTGGATGGGGGTGATGGCCACGCCCTGACCGAAAGCGTTGGTGCCCAAGTCCACTGGCGTCCAATCACCATCGCCGGGGAGTTTCTGCCGCCCGGGGACCTCACCGGCCAGGTCAATGCCGGTCAGTTGGCCGAGGCCGAACCGTTGCATATAAGAGTAAAAGGAGTTGTTACCCATCTTGGTGGAGACCCAGGCCAGGCAGACGTTCAACGAGTTTGCCAGGCAGCCGGTCATATCCTGGTAACCCCAGGCGCCGTTATTCCAGTCGTGGATGGGAACACCCCCGACAACAATCGTGCCGGTATCAAGGAAAATGGTACCGGGCTTGATCGTGCCGTTATCCAGGGCGGAGGCCATGGTAAAGATCTTGGCAACGGAACCGGGTTCGTATGCTTCGCTGATGGCCCGGTTAAAAGGCGTTTCACCCGGGAAGATCTTGCTAACCTGGGTGTAATCGTTCAGGTTCATGCGGGGAGTGGAAGACATGGCCAGGATTTCACCGGTTTTGGGATCCATGACAATGATGGTTCCGGAGGCGGCACCTGTGCTTGCCAGGGCGCCATCCAGGATTTTTTCCACCGAAGCCTGGATTTCACGGTCGATTGTCAGGATGAGAGTCTGGCCGGGCTCGATCTGGGGATAATCCACCGCCTGGCGTGGGTCGGCCGGGACGAGTTTGGTTACCGGTATGCCGGCCAGGATGTTGTCATATTTCTCTTCCACGCCCATATAGCCATGATTATCTCGCGTAACATAGCCAATGATGGTGGATGCCAGGTCGTTTTCGGGGTAGCTGCGCATCAGGTGTGCTGTGAAATGCACGGCATCCAGATTGGGACCCCCCGGAACGGCCTGGTCGTTCGTCTGCATTGTCATTAATTGGTCGGCCTGGTCGGGAGCGACGTAATCTTCAAGGGTGATGTACTGGGCGCCTGCGGGGGCGTTCGTCATTCTTGACAGGGCTTCGGCGGGGTCCATGCCCAGCGCTGACTGGGCGGCCAGTGCGATATCATTCTCCATTTTAAGTGTGGCATCCTTGGCAGTCGGAAAGGCGGTCAGGTCCACGCCAATCTCATAGACGGTCTTGTTCCCGGCCAGCAGGTTGCCATTCCGGTCGTAAATTTCGCCGCGCGCCGGATAGAAAGTCTTCCAGATATACGCACCTTGCCCGATAACCCCGGCTACCTCCGGACTGTACTGGATGCGGACAATTTGTACCAGGATGGAAACCCCGATCAAACCCAGCGTGATGGCCACGGTCAGGTACCGCCAGAAGGAAAATTTTCTCATTGTTGGCCTCCGGTGGAGGCGGAAGCGACAAGTGTGCGCGTGATCCAATCGAACAGCGATTCGGTGTAAGCAGGCAGAAGCACTGGCGCCTGCGATTGGCCCTGGTCGTCAACACCCGGTTGGGTCATATCCACGGATGTCTGCGGTACATAACCGGGAACAACCACATACGTGATGGTTCCGGGGTCGACAGACTTGAAACCCTGGGCTTCCGACCTTTGCTGCATCGAGGTTACCGAGGTCAGTCCTGCCAGGAGTGTCTCCTGATCGGAATTCGCACGCTGGTTGTCGATCAGCTGGTTCTGGAGTAACTGGATTTCGCGCCCTGCCAGTGTGGCGCGGACGGTAATATTCAGGTATATTCCCGCCACCATGGACACGGCTACCAGTCCAAGCAGAAAAAGGCCGATCCATTGACGTTGCACCCGCCAATGGGCTTGACGAACATGTTGGACGATTTGCGTGACATTTTCCATGTTTAGTCCATTGCTAATCGATAGTCGGACGAGCTACTGCACTTCCGTTCTGCCTGTTTGAGCCTGTTCCAAACTTGCTCCCAGGGTTCCGCAGGTACTTGCGAGCCAACACCCATTGGCTTATGTTTTTGGTAACTTTTCCGCCACCCTCAGCTTGGCGCTACGGGCACGCGAATTCCGGTTTATTTCCTCTTCGGTCGGCGTGATAGGCCGCCGGGTAATTTCCAAGATACTCGCTTTATGTCCGCACGTGCACACCGGTTGCCGGGGAGGGCAGATGCAGTCCCTGCTTTCCAGACGGAAGAACTCTTTGACCAGCCGGTCCTCCAACGAATGGAAGCTGATGACCGCCAGTCTGCCACCCGCAGCCAGGGCTTCCACTGCCAGAGGCAGGGTTTTCTCCAGCGATTCCAATTCGCCATTGACTGCGATCCGCAGGGCCTGGAAGGTCTGCGTGGCAGGGTGGTGTGGACCGTGCCGTCCGGTGGCTTTCTCGATGACATCAGCCAGTTGCCGGGTGCCTGTGATTGGCCGAGCCCGCAGGATGGCATGGGCAATGCGCCGGGAAGCGCGTTCCTCGCCGTAACGGAAAAGCACATTCACCAGTTCATCCTCTGACCAGGTGTTGACAATTTCAGAGGCGGTCAGCGGGTTGATGGGGTCGAAACGCATATCCAGTGGCCCATCAGCCAGGAAGGAGAAACCCCGTTCCGGCGTATCGAACTGCATCGAGGAGGCGCCCAGGTCGAGCAGGATGCCGTCCACTTTTTTCCAGCCGACAGCGGCCAGTTGGCCGGGCAGGCTGGTGTAGGAGGCCCTTTTTAAGAAGGCGCGCTCCCCGAAGGGAGCGAGGTTCTGGCGGGCTAGTTCGAGCGCCTGTGGGTCCACATCCAATCCGAGCAGCTGGCCGCCTGGCTCGCTGCCAGCCAGCAAACCAGCCGCATGACCACCTGCCCCGAGTGTCCCATCCACGTAGAACCCTGTCCCTTTCGGGCGTAAAGCGTGTATAATCTCTTGGTAAAGTACAGGTTGGTGCGGCAGTGCCATCTCAGCGGGTTCTCAAATCGAGCAAGGAAAAGCGCTTGGCATTTACATCTGCGTTGATCTCATCCTGCTTCTTCTGCCAGAGTTCTGCCGACCAAATTTCGAAGGTCTCGCCCACCCCAACGAAAACAACCTCTGATTTCAACCCGGCATAATCGCGCAGGTTTGGGCTGAGCAGGATACGACCGGCACCATCCGGTGTCACCTGCAGGGCGTTGCCCAGAATGATTTCACGCAGCAGTCGGGAGTCCGGATCGGTCAGATTCAATTCCATCAACCGGTCGTAAAGGATTTGGAATGCCGCTGGAGGCAGTACCATCAGGTCGCGATCCAAGCCAGGGACAACGGTAACACCCTGAGCAGTCTGGTCCCGAAAACGAGCCGGGATTGTCAGGCGGCTTTTATCATCGAAACAGTGATGGTACTGATTTAGAAACATTTGTCCTTTTTTTCTCTCTTACCTGAATGCCGAAGCTTTCCAACATCCCACTTCGTCCCACTTCATCCCACGGACACGCTTATTTTAGCACGAATCACTGTTGCGACGCAAGTAGTACTTTTGACCATATCGCGTAGCAATCATTCCAATTTATTTAAAGGTATTAGGGGCACAATTTTCCCAGGATACCCAGCATGATCCCTAAAATTTTCCTACTCCAATCCCCTCGTTGGAACGATTACGAATTACTGGACAGCGGTGGCGGTCAGAAACTGGAACGCTTCGGCCCCTACACCTTTGTCCGCCCGGAAGTGCAGGCATTATGGAAGCCGGCTTTACCGGCCGAAAATTGGCAGGATGCCCATGCTTTTTTCGAACCGACCGGCGAAGAGAGCGGCGGGCATTGGCACTTCAGGAAACCGATTAACGAAAAATGGGAAATGACATATCCTTTTTCTCTGCCCCTTTCGGGGGAGGGGCCAGGCGAAAGCAAGCTTCGTTTCACTGTCATGACCACCCCCGGCCGGCATCTGGGCGTTTTCCCCGAATGCGCAGACCACTGGGATTGGATGAGGGAGATGTTAATTAAAAAATCAAAAAATAAAAATGGGCAGGCGAATGTGCTTAATTTATTCGGCTATACCGGTCTGGCCACCCTGGCAGCCGCGGCAGCCGGAGCCAAGGTAACCCACGTGGATGCCTCCAAAAAGTCTGTCACATGGGCGCGTGAGAACCAACTGCTCTCCGGTCTGGGTGAAAAACCTGTCCGTTGGATCGTGGACGACGCCCTGAAATTCGTCGAGCGCGAGGGCCGGCGCGGCATGAAATACGATGGCATCCTGCTTGATCCGCCCAAGTTTGGACGCGGGCCGAAGGGGGAAGTGTGGGAGGTATACCGATCATTGCCAGAGATATTGTGGGCATGTAAAAAGATATTAAATGAAGTCCCTTTGTTAGTGATATTGACAATGTATGCGGTCAAATTGCCTGCCATCCACGCCCATGCCGCCTTGGCGGAAATGATGCAGGGCTTTGGGGGCAGCCTGGAGTGCGGCGAACTGGTCACCCAGGAAAAGAGCGCCGGGCGCTTGCTTTCCCAGGCAGTCTACGCCAGATGGCAGAGCGGGTAAAGCTTTCACCATTTGGTTTGTTCGCCAGCCTCTTCTCCCGGTTCTCTAATATCTCTATTTACCCATATTTGGTACAATTGCCGGAATGATGCCAACAACCGAAAACCAATCCATTCTTGACATTCCTCTCAAACGCTGGTTCCCGGCCAATTTGGAAACCCTGATTGTGATCCTGCTGCTGCTGGCGGCGATCGTCTCGCGCTTTAGCGGCCTGGGCGATCGCGCCGTCAGCCACGACGAGGTGAACCACGTCGTGCCATCCTACAGCCTTTACACGGGCAACGGCTATCAATACGACCCGATGAGCCATGGCCCGCTCCAGTTCCACATGATTGCCCTCACTTATGCGCTCTTCGGTGACAATGATTTCACCACCCGCATACCGGCGGCAGTCTTGAGCGTCGTTTCAATCGGTCTGGCCATGCTGGCCTTCCGGCGTTACCTTGGGCGCACCGGCGCCATCCTGGCCGGCGTGATGTTCCTGATCTCGCCCATCATGCTTTTCTATGGGCGCTACGCCCGCAACGAAGCCTATATCGTCGTATGGGGTTTGCTGACACTCTATGCCACCCTGCGGTACCTCGAATCTGGAAAGGCCTGGGCGCTTTTCCTGTTCACCGCCGCCAATGCCCTGCACTTTACCGACAAGGCCACTGCTTATATGTTTGCCGGGGAGATGTTCCTCTTTCTGCTGGCTTATTTTGTCGATCGGATGGCACGGTGCGAGTGGCCGGATGTCAAACGGCGTTCATCCTTCCTGTTGAGCCTGATCCTGGCGATTGCTTTGTTTGCCGCGGCCGGCGGGCTGTATCTGACGCAGAAACCGCTCGGAACTCTTTTCATCAAACTGGCTGTGGCAGTGTTGGCAGCCGGAGGGCTGGCAGCACTGGTCTGGGCCGGGATGCTACTTGTGCTGGCCTTTGGTTGGGCTGGCCTGAAAGCAGAGCGTTCCCTTGACATGTTGGTGCTGCTTGGGACTCTGGTTCTGCCTTTGTGTGGAGATATCCCGATCACTTTGATGGGTCAGACCGCCCTGGATTACACCACCGCCGGGGTGGAACGGGTGATCGCAGCGGTGGCGATACTGGGCGCCGTGGCGGTTGCAATCGGGTTGTGGTGGTTCGGCCGTAAATGGCTGCTGCACGCCGCGCTCTTCTTTATCCCTTTCGTGATATTGTACAGCACGTTTTTCACCGCCCCGGCCGGCGTTGTGGGTGGCCTGGTGGGACTGCTTGGATACTGGTCGTCCCAGCAGGATGTCGCACGCGGCGGGCAACCGCTCTATTATTATGCTTTCCTTCTGATCCCTGTTTATGAATTCCTGCCGGCCCTGGGGACGGTGGCGACCACGCTGATTGCCTCCACCAAAAAACTGTGGCGCTCGCAATCCGGCCAGCCTTTCGCTCGTCCGGTATCCGAGGGCAGCTCAAGCACGACAATCGATGGTGTGACTGTCTGGGAAAATGGGCAGCAACCGGTCCCGGTGGTTTCCCTGCTAGTTTTCTGGTCGGTCAGCAGCCTGGCCCTGTTCACGTATGCAGGCGAGAAGATGCCCTGGTTGACCATCCATATCGCCATGCCGATGATCCTAGCGGCAGCCTGGGGTTTCGGTTGGATGATCGAATCGGTGCCATGGGGCCAGTTGGCGGCCTGGGGATTGCGTAATTACGTACGTGTGGCGGTCCTGGCCTTTTTCGGTCTCCTGGCGCTGGTCACCGCCCGGACGGCTTTCAAGGCGGCTTACATCAATTACGATTATCCCTTTGAGTACCTGGTATACGCCCACGGAACACCTTATCCCAAGGCGTTGTACAACGAAATCGAGCAATTATCCCTTCGCATTACCGGCAGCAATAATATGGTCGTGGCTTATGATAACAATGTCCGCTACCCATACTGGTGGTACATGCGCGATTTCCCCAACAAAATTGATTTTGATCAAAATCCCACCCGCGAACAATTGCAGGATGCCCTGGTGATCGCGGCCGGCTCTGAAAACACCGCAAAACTTACCCCGATCGTACGGGATAATTATTTCCAATTCAATTACATGCGCCTGTGGTGGCCGACCATGGATTACTGGAGCTTGAAGTGGGATTCCATTGCGGCGGAACGCACGGCTGCGCTTACCAACAACGGTTCCACCAAAGCCAATGTAAGCCCGATGAATGTGTTCGAATACCTTGAATATGTCTGGCCGCATATCAAGCCTTTCTTCACCGACCCGGCTGTCCGCAACGCGGTCTGGCAGATCTGGTTTAACCGGGATTACACCGCCTGGGCGGCTTTGACGAATAACAATACCTACACCCTCACGAATTGGGGTACTTCCGAAGCGATGACCTTCTATGTCCGCAAGGATATCGTTTCCAAACTCTGGCCGTTCGGTACCGTTCCTCAGACCGTCAGCGTACCGGTCGACCCGTATGCCGGGATAACCACGACCGTCTCCCCGGATAATGTGTTGGGCGGCCTCGGGACCCTCGCCGGCCAGTTCCAGGCACCGCGCGGCCTTGCCCTGGCTCCGGATGGCAGCCTGTATGTGGCGGATGCGGGCAATAACCGCATTCAGCACATCAGCACGGCCGGAAAGGTCCTGCAAGTGTGGGGTTCATTTGCGGATATATCCAAGGGCGCGGCTCCGGGTGGAACCTTCAACGAGCCCTGGGGGGTGGCCGTCGGCCCGGATGGCAGCGTCTACGTGGCCGATACATGGAACTATCGTATCCAGAAGTTCACGGCCGATGGGAAATTCCTGCAGATGTGGGGAACCGGCCCGGCCGAAGGGAATACCCAGTTCTATGGTCCGCGCGGCCTGGCAGTTGATTCGCTCGGGCATGTCTTTGTGGCCGATACCGGCAACAAGCGCATTGTCATTTTCGACGCTAATGGGAATTATTTGGGTGAGTTCGGCGGCGCCGGATCGCAGCTTGGCCAGCTGGATGAACCGGTGGATGTTGCGCTGGACGCACAGGGCAATGCCTACGTAACCGATACCTGGAACCAACGCATCCAGGTCTTTACACCGGATACCACCCGGCTGGTTTATACCGCCTCGGCCGCATGGGACGTGGATGGCTGGTCCGGGAACGGGCTGGATAACAAGCCGTTCATCACGGTGGATCCAACCGGCACTGTCTCGGTCACGGATCCGGAATTGTGCCGGGTGATTTCCTTTTCCGCAGCCACCGGCAAGGCTACGCATGTCTGGGATGGCTGCGCGGCCGGCACGGCCTTCCAATTGCCCACCGGCGTTCTTTCGGATGGCTCCGGCGGCTTGTGGGTTACGGATGCCACCAACGGCAAGCTGGTCCACTTCATAATCAGTACCCCTTGATATAAATGACCTTCGGAACTGCTCCGAGGGTCTTTCTAAAAAGAGTCTGTGGCATAAGGATGTCGATCATGAAAAAAAACTTTTCCAGTTTTCTTTATGCCCTCTGCACTCTTTTGCCATTTGCATTGGTGGCGTGCAATAACCAGCCAGCCATACCCAATGCCCTCCTGGCAACTGTTCCGGCACAGGCCACGCTTGCTCCTACAGGCGCCCGGATCACCTACACAGACCCGTTCGCCTATTGCGCCGCGGTGGAGACAATCGATGCACCGGATTCACGCTACACCGGCGATCCCATACCTCTCATGATCATCCAGGGCTACCTCAAAGCCGCAGGGCTGGAGAACAATGGTGAGCCGCTCCAAATTCTTCAGAAAAGCACCATCTGGCGATGTATGAACAATGCCGTCTACGTCTGTAATTTTGGAGCAAACCTGCCTTGTGATTCGAAGGCCGATACTGATAAAAATCCCACCCAGCCCATGCAGGATTTCTGCAAAGCCAACCCGACTGCCGATTTTATCCCCATGAGTGTCACCGGCCATACGACAATTTATTCATGGGGCTGTGCCGACAATACCCCCAAGTTGCTCAAGCAGCTCGACCAGCCCGACGCAGCCGGCTACCTCTCCCGTATTTGGTATCGATTACCGCCGAACCCATAGCTGCTTGTTGCCTAGAGCACTTCCTGCAGGTGCGGAATGGAATCGGCTGCCCCGGGCCGGGTGACACAGATGGCGGCGGCATGGCAGGCGGTTCGTAGACACGCTTCAACCGATTGGCCTGCCAGCTTTTGGGCGATAAAAAAGCCAGTGAAGGTGTCCCCGGCCGCGGTGGTATCGACTGCGTGCACTTTTTCGGCCGGAACCGCCAGGCTGGTGTGTTGGTCGGCGTAGCAAGCGCCCTGCTCCCCCAGCGTCAACAAGATTCCCGCCTTGGGAAAACGTCCGCGCATGGCTGCGAGGATTGTCTGTGCATCGGTAGCCCTGCTCAGTTCCCTGCCCTCGATCTCGTTGATGATGAAATAGTCCACTTTATCCAGTGGATAACCTGCAACCCGCTCATCCAGCGGTGCCGGGTTGAGAAAAATAATAAGGCCTCGCTTTTTGGCCAGGTCGATCATCTCTGCCACGCAACTGACCTCGTTCTGTAATAACAGGTAGTCTCCGGGGGAAAAGTTGCCCAGCACCCGGCTGACATCTTCTTTAAGAATGGCTCGATTAGCCCCGCCGTGGATGATAATGGAATTCTGACCGCTCTTGTCCACCTGGATGATGGCATGACCGGATGGCACATCTCCAGCCACTTCCACAAAATCGCTGTTTACACCGGCGGTTTTTAGACAGGCCAGCAATGCCCCGCCGTCCCGGCCTACTTTCCCGGCATGGAATACATTCGCCCGTGCGTGAGCCAGCGCCACGGATTGGTTCAGGCCTTTGCCTCCGCAGGACATCCGGTACTTTCCCGCAGGGATGGTTTCTCCCGGCTGGACGATATGTTCTACTTCGTAAAAATGGTCTATATTCAATGAGCCAAAATTGAGCACTTTCATAGAATGGGAACCTCAATTTTTATTAGCCGTGCCAGAAACGTAGTAACGACTTATAGCGTTACTTCTGCTAATTCAATCTCCCAGCTTATTTCATATTTATCTACCAAATATTCCCGTTCATCTGCGTTCTCCAGAGTTAAAGGTTAAATGCCTTAGAAAGCGCCTTGTACATCGCCTCCACTGGCGCATCCAGCCCGGTCCACAGCTTGAAACCGATGGCGCCCTGGTAGACCAGCATGCCCAGGCCATCGATGGGTTTTGCTCCTCGCTTTTGAGCTTCTATTAAAAACGGGGTCATGGGTGCCGGGATGACATCACAGACCAGCATGCCCGCACGGATCGACTCATAATCGATCTCCGGTTTTTCGTGGGAGAGCGGCGCCAGGCCGATCGAGGTGGCGTTGACCAGGATGTCCGTATCATTCGGGATGGAGTACCTGCCCTGCCATGGGATGAAAGCGGCCTTTATCGGAGTTTTCGTCTGCAGGAGTTCGGTCAATCCCATGCCTCGTTCCGCCGAGCGGTTCACGATCGTGATCTGTTGCGCGCCAGCCAGCGCCAGCTCCACCGTGATGGAACGGGCTGCCCCGCCTGCGCCCAGCACCAGCACCTTCTTGCCTTTGGGATCCACTTTTGCATCCTGCGTCAGCGCCTGTATGAAGCCCTTTCCATCTGTATTTTCCCCCACCAGCTTGTCGCCAGCCCGCACGACCGTGTTGACCGCCCCCATCAAGGATGCATCCGGCTTGACCTCATCCAGGTACTGCAACACTGCCACTTTATGCGGGATGGTTAAATTAATTCCTTTCATATTGAAAGCGCGCATGCCCCGCATGGCTGCCTCCAGGTCTTGTGGAAGCACTTCGATGGTCAGATAGCGCCAATTCAGCTGCAGGGCCTGGAAGCCGGCTTCCTGCATCACCACGGTCGGGTTTTCGGCGACGGGGTGTCCGAATACTCCCACCAATTCCGCTTTGTAATTTGCGTTCGAAGACATAGTTTGACTCCTGATTAAGACATTTGATTACTTTTTATCATGAATACCTTCTTGGTCACAAGTGCGACATATCTGCCAATCTAATCCTTCTAATTAACCAGCTTAATTCGTTTATTCGTACTATTTGTGTTAAGTACTATTGGGCAGAGAAATTTCTGTTTCCATTCCCAGGAAATTTCCGTATTTATTGGCGGCATCTTCGACCAGGCGCAGGATTGTCTTTTCAGGCGGCTCGAAAAATTTTGTTTCCACCAGGACCTTACCTTTTTGGATTGTCCGTTTCCATATTCCGGTGACCTGTCCATTAACCACCACAACGGGATGGAATATGCCGTTGTTGGACACTGCCTTGTTAAAACGTTCCAAAGGGAGCGCGGCACGCCGGTCAGTGTAGCTGATGATGAATTCATCGAATGCAGGCAATAAATAGACCGTTCCATTATTGCTCGGGGAGAGGGAAAGATGATTGGAGAACCAGTACGTTTGCGCTGCGATTGTTTCCGAATGGAAATCCGATTTTACCATTTCCAAAGTCAGGCTTGCATCCTTTCCGGATAGGCCCGACCACCAGACGAAATCCTGCATCGTCGCCGGGCCGTGGCTGAGAAAATAAATTTTGGCCAGCTTTGCCAGGGCTTCTTCTTTGGAAAGCAGATAGCCTTTCAGAACCCTTTCTTCCAGCAGGGCATAGGTCTGTTTCGTGTCTTTTATTGCCCCGCTGCAAACCAATCCATCCAATTCTGCCCTCACCAGCAGATGGGAGGCCCTGTTTTCATCAATGGGTATCCCGCCTTTGGTGAGTTCAATTAGCAACTCTTCCCGGGTTAGATGCTTTCCGCCTTGCAGCGCGTTTGCCAGGATTGTATTGCTTTTTGCGATCATGTCTTCGGAGAGGCCCAATTGTTTATCTCTTGAACGTAGCGAAGCCTTGATTGGAGCCGCCCGCAGCGCCAGCATCCAATAAATGTCATCGGCGGAAATAAAATGCCAGGTCGGTCGTAATAAATGGGTCCGGATGATCTCCCCTTTGCTTATAGCTGTTTCAATCGTCCGATCGGTGGCCTCATGCAATCGCACGCCGATGGCCCACTTCGCCATGCCATAATCCTGTGCCTGCAGCGCGCCCATCCATCCAACCAGTTCTTTTACGGTCTTGAATTTTGGCCGTTCGATTTGTTGGCTGATCAGTCTGATATTCGCTATATCGGTCAGATTCAAACCCATTCGAAGCTCCGGCAGTAACTATACAGGAATTCCAACTTGTTACCAGGCAATTGATTGAATTTCTCCTGCCTTTATCCACCCACTTCCGGATTAGGTGCTCTCTTCAATTTTCTAATCACTGGCCCGGCCAATTTTCCCCAGGCCCATTTCACCATCAGTCCTGCCCGCCAGAACGCCACCGCGGCCATGCCGTGCGCCACCACGGCAAAGAACGGCGGAGTCTGCAAGGTGTAGTAGGTCCAGCACTGCCTGGTGGTGCCCCATAACTCCAGGAAGTAGCCGAGCCCGGTCCCGGCCACAAAGGTCAGCACGGCGAAGCTGTAATTTGTCGGTGTCAGGGTCAGCAGCGCCACCAGCAGCAGGGCCATGATCGTATAGGATTTTCCTAATGTCGGCGCCACGAAATACAGCATCAATGTGAAGAAAGCGATGAATGTAATCCAGTAAAGGATTTTGAATACAAGGGTTTCTAAGGTTCCTGAAGTATCTAAGGTTCTGCCTTCATGAAACTTTGTGTACTTTGTATTTAGGAATCTTTTCACTCCCCAACTCATTCCTCTTGTTATCCGGTCGATCGACAGGCTGGCGATCGGCCAGGCCGGGATGATCCATAAAGGTGGGCGCTCGGCGGTGTAATAGTGCCACAGGTTCGTCTGGGTCCCCCACGCCTCGATCACCAGCCCGCCCACCATCCCGACGAAGACGATCAATACATCCCGCCGCAGGTTTGCCTGCGCCATGATGGTCAGGCTCATGAAGGCAAAAATGCCCACCAGCAGCCAATCCATTTCCAGCCACCACGGCCCTTTCCAGTTGATGGTTGCCATGGCTTGCTGCGCCAGGGGCCACCACACGTATACGATCAGCCCGCACATCAAGAAGAATCCGCCCAGCAGGACGCTGCTCGAACGCGTCCAGCCGAACAGCACCAGGCTGCGCCTGAAAAGAGAGGGCGGTTTGGTCATTCCGGCCATGGCCGCATTATAGCCTCTTTGCACCCGGCCTTCTCTGTGGTAAAAAGATAAATAATCCTGAGCAAAGAAAGGGACACTGACCATGCCTAAACAACCTCTTCGCTGGGGGCTTCTCTCCACCGCCCGTATCAACAAGGCGTTGATTCTACCGTTGCGGATATCGAAGCGCAACACGCTGGAGGCGGTTGCCAGCCGGTCGCAGGCAAAAGCGGATGCCTATGGGCGTGAACACAAGATCAAGCATGCCTATGGCTCCTACGAGGCCTTGCTGGCTGACCCGGAAATCGACGTGATCTACAATCCGCTCCCCAACCACCTGCACAGCGAATGGAGCATCAAGGCGGTCGAAGCTGGCAAACACGTCCTGTGCGAGAAACCCCTCGCCCTCAGTCTGGTGGATGTGGATGCATTGGCTTCGGCAGCTGATAGAACCGGCAAAATCATCGCAGAGGCCTTTGCCTACCGCGCTCACCCGCATATGCGCAAGGTTAAGGAGATCGTGAACAGCGGGAAGTTGGGCAAGATTAAGATGGTGCACGGTTCGTTCACCTTTGTCATATCAAAAAATGATGATATCCGCTGGGATCCTGCCATGGGAGGCGGCGCGCTATGGGATATCGGCTGCTACCCCTTGAGCTTTGCGCGCACGATACTTGGAACGGAACCCCTGGAAGTCTTTGGCTGGCAGGTCACCAGTCCAAGTGGGATCGATGAAGTCTTCTCGGGCCAGTTGCGTTTCCCGGGGGAGATTTACTTCCAATTGGATTGCAGCTTCAAAATCCCCGAGCATGTATTCATGGAAATCGTCGGCGATGAGGGCACCTTGAACATCCCTCAGCCGTTTAACATTACTGCCAGGAAAAACCTCTACCTGACCCGGAATGGTAAAACATCCACGATAGTTGTGAAAGGCCCGGACCCCTACCTGGCGGAAGTGGAGAATTTTGCGGATGCCGTCCTGCTCGGCAAGCCCCCTTCCACCAGCCTGTCCGATAGCCGCCACAATACTGCCGCCATCCTGGCGTTGTTGGAATCTGCCAAAACCGGTAATCCCATCACATTGTAAGTTGTTAAAGCGATTAACCACCAAGGCACAAAGCCACTAATTACTAAGCGGTTTCGTGCTTTGGTAACTTTGTGGTAAAGTTCACATACCGTATACTTCCGGGTTGGCGCAATTCGGCAACCTTTCCCCCTTCAATCCGGCGATTAGGTTTTCAGCCGCCATCAATGACATCTGCGCACGTGTCCGCCAGCTGGCGCTGGCAATATGCGGCACGATAAGGCAGTTGTCCAATGTCAGCAGGGGATCTTCCACCGGCAGCGGTTCCGGCACGGTCACATCCAATGCGGCGGCAAAAATACATTTGGAGACCAACGCTTCATACAAAGCCCGCTGGTCCACCACCGGTCCGCGGGATGTGTTGACCAGCACCGCCGTCACTTTCATCCGTCCGAGCGTACCGGCATTGATCAGGCCGCGGGTTTCGGTGGTCAGCGGCGTATGCAGGCTGACGAAATCCGCCTCCCGCAGAAGCGTGTCAAAGTCTACCTGGGTTGCATTTACCCCGGGTTCCGGGGCGGACCGGGACGGGTCGCTGAAAATGATGTGCATCCCGAAGCCAACCGCCCGCCGCGCCACCGCCCTTCCGATCCGACCGAATCCCACAATTCCCAACTTCGTACCGGCCAGGTCTGCGCCCAGCATAAAGGATGGACCCCATGTTTTCCAACCGCCTGATTTCACCAGCCGTTCGCCTTCCAAAACACGCCGGCCCGCAGCCAGCAGCAGGGCAAAGGCCAGGTCGGCAGTGGCATCCGTCAAGACGCCGGGCGTATTGCCCACCGCGATGCCGTGTGCGCTGGCGGCAGCCACATCCACGTTATCGATGCCAACTGAATAACTGCTGATAACTTTCAGCCTGGCTCCGGCTGCATCCATGATGTCTGAATCGATCTGGTCGGTCAGCAGGCACAACAGACCGTCCATGCCGTGAACGTGGTCCAGGATCGCCTGCCGGGAGGGAGGAAGTTCCTCCGGCCAAATGTCTGCCTCGCAAAAATCCTGGATCAGTTTCATTCCATTTTCTAGGATGCGGCGCGTGATGAAAACTCTGGGTTTGGACATGCTTTAATGCTATCATAGGAATATGTATTCTGGTGAGTCTTTCCGTACCGCCAGCCTACGGCGTGCCCCGCAAGGCGATTCGATCACGCGCATTCTCGCGGCCGCCATCAATGCGCTGGAACCGGGCGCAGCCGTGGCGCGCCATGTCCACCGTACCGGAAATAACATGGATGTGGCCGGGCGAGCATATCGCCTGGGAGATTTTCGGCACGTCCGGCTGCTTGGGATTGGCAAAGCCGCCTCGGCCATGAGCGCGCGGCTGGGCGGGATCCTGGGAAATCGCCTGGATGCCGGGCTGGTCATCACCAAACAGGCCGCTGCCATTCCCGGGTTCCCGTTCACTGTCCTTGCCGGCGGTCACCCCGTCCCGGACGTGCACAGTCTGGCAGCCGGGCAAAAGACGCTTGAATTCATCTCCGATCTTGGCCCGGCCGACCTGCTTTTCTGCCTGATTTCCGGCGGCGGCTCGGCCCTGGCGGCTGCCCCGCTGGCGGGGATTTCATTGGAGGATCTGCAGTCCCTCACTACCGATTTGCTGGTGTGCGGGGCGCGCATTGACGAGATCAACCTCCTGCGCCGCCGCCTGGATCGGATAAAAGGCGGCGGGTTGGTGCGCTTATCGAACGGTGCCAGCATTGTCAGCCTGATACTATCGGATGTGGTTGGCAACCTGCTTGAAGCGATTGCCTCCGGCCCGACTGCTCCCGACCCGTCCAGGCGCGCAGATGCACTGGCACTGTTGAAGAAGTACGGATTGCGCGACAAAATCCCCGCTTCCATATTGGCCGTCCTTGAGCAGGTTCCCGAAACCCCCAAGCCGGGTGATCCCATTTTCGCGAAAGTACAAAATGAAATTGTTGGCAGTGGCCTGTTGGCAGCCCAGGCTGCCCTGGTGCAGGCCCGGACGGAGGGATTCAACCCTTATCTTCTGCGGATCGACCTGCAGGGCGAGGCACGCCAGGCTGCTTTCGAACTTGCCACTTTTTTACGCCAGGCCAAACAGACCGGCGACCCGGTCCCGGCTCCGGCCTGTATCGTGGCCGGTGGCGAGACGACGGTCACCCTTCGACAAGTGGCAGGGCAGGCTCTGCTTGGACAGGTCAAAGGCGGACGCAATACCGAACTGGCCCTGGCGGCCGTGACCGAACTGGTGGATTTCCCCGGCGTAATGCTGGTCACAATGGCCACGGATGGCGAGGACGGCCCCACTGATGCCGCCGGTGCAGTCGCGACGGGAGAATCATACCGGCGGGCGCTGGGAATGAATCTGCATGCGGAGAATTTTCTCTCCCGGAACGATTCCTATGCCTATTTCGCCGCCCTGGATGACCTGCTCAAGCCCGGCCCGACCGGTACCAATGCCAACGATCTGGTGTTCCTTTTCGTTCTCTGAGAATAAAACAGGGATGCGCTCCTGCACATCCCATGCTTGAAATTCCCAATCCAGGCCTCTGGCCAGTTTGTTTTAAGGTTGCGATTTATGCCTGCGATCCCTCAGTTCGTCCCGCAGCAATCCGCTTAATATGCCGCCGACGATGGTAACCACCAGTGAACCCAAGAAAGCGCTCAAGAACCAGGGTTGCGAAAGGGTGATCCCGAGATTAACCATGCCGCTGAGCCAGAAGGTCAGGGCAAAGAGCAGGGTGTTGATGATCAGGGTGAAAAGGCCCAGCGTAAGGATGATCAACAGGCAGGTCAATGCCTTGAAAGGCGGGCGCAGGATGGCATTCACCAGGCCGAAGATCAAAGCCAGCCAGATGATGCTGACCCAACTGCTTTGCAGGATAATGTAATGAGGTAAAAGGATGATGGCAACGTACAGAGCCACCGTGTTGATTGCCCAACGCAAAATGAATTTCATGGGAGCCTCCTAGGAAGGATGTACGGGATTCTCCGCCGGAAGTTTCATCCACAACAACGTGCGGTGCGGCTGGAAGCCGGCCGATTCAATTGCAGCGGCATACTCCCCGGCCGGATAGTCCAGTATGAGATTTTGCCGCCAGGGCAGATTGCGACGGGCGTGCAGCAATAATGCCGTCAGGGCGCGCTCACTGCCCTGGGAAGAAGCTGCAGCCCATAACCGGTCTTCCATTCCGGCCATGGCCTGCCAGCTTAGTAATGCGGAAGCTGCACCATTCTCGGCCCGCGCTGCCCAATGGCGGACTTCATAGTCCATCATGATGCGATAGATGAATGCTCCAGGACCGGTACGCAAGGTCTGCCAGGGCATGGGTTGGTACCAGTTCATCAGGTCCGGGTAGACGCGCTTTAACCAGCTCTCCTGCTGGAGCCAGTCCCGTCCGGTACGCTTGGTGATGGTAATGCCCAGCCCGTCTATGGTAGCATTTCGGTCGGGTTTGGCCTGCCAGAGCGTGCGGCGGGCCAGTTCCTGGAAACCCAGGCCGAGATAGAGTGCAATTGCACCGGGGTTGTCATCGCGAACGTGCAGCCAGGTGGCAGCAGCATGGCGTGCCTGGGCGTGGCGCATGGCCGCATCTGTCAGGGCTCGTCCGATGCCCCTGCGCCTGTGATCCTGCCGGACAGCCACATTGGCAATCAAAAAAATTTTCTTCTTCTTGTCCCGGTAAGGTATCAGGCTGACATTGCCGATGATTTCATCATTTTCCTCCCAGACGTAACCGGATAATGGCAATGATACGGTATCCGCGGCATTGGCTGCCCAGCGCATAAAGACATTATCCTGCCCGGCATGGCGCATCTGCTGGAGGTATCGGCGCCCTTCCGCGTCCATTGTGTCGGCAAAACACTTCTCGACCAAGTCGGCTACGCCCGGCAGGTCATGCAGTATGTTTAGCGGGCGCAATTGCGGCGTCTGAGCCAGGATGGGCGTGGTTATTGCAGCCATAGCGTATATTATAGCGGGATTTATTGTGACATGCATAATTGCTTTGCAGCTTTTTTCCTTCCTTACTCCGGCAATTCCCAAATCGCCGCATTTTATGGGTTGTTTTCTGACAGGTTTTCAGTACAATCGTAGGTGACCACAATGTTGAGAATCAAAGCGATCATACAATTATTCCGGATCGAGCTGCCACTGGCAGCCGGGGTTTGTACATTAATAGGGGCGATCATCTCGCCTGGCAAGCTGCCTCCATTATGGATTCTCTTGTCTGTCTTCTTATGCGTTTTTTTCATTTCCAGTTCGGCGATGATCTCAAACGACTATTTTGATCTCGAAACCGATCGGATCAACGCACCGGACCGGCCGCTCCCATCCGGTCATGCCCAACCAAAGGATGCCATCCTTTTCGCCATTCTCACGGCCATCCTGGGTCTCGCAGCGGCAGCATGGATAAGCCTGGCGGCCCTGGTGGTTGCGTTGGTACTCTGGCTGATCGGGCTTGTATACAATTGGAAAGGAAAAGCCACGGGATTGATTGGCAACTTGATGGTAAGCGTCTGTGTCGGGATGGTGTTTATTTTTGGCGCCATCGCGGTGGGTGAGCCGTGGAATCCGGTCACATGGACGCTGGGCAGCCTTGCATTCTGTTTTGACCTGGGCGAAGAGATTGCCGCGGATGTAATGGATGTGGAAGGAGATAGTTTACGGGGCTCCAATTCCCTTGCCATCATGAAAGGCCGCCGGGCCGCGTTGTTCATTTCTGGACTTCTTTTTGGTCTTTTTATTTTGATCAGCCTGCTGCCGGTCATTTTCAGCTGGCTGGGACCGTTCTACCTTTTCCTTCTGCCAATAATGGATGGATATATAATTTTTTGCAGCCTGAAAATTATTCGCAGTCAGACCACCCAGGCAGGCCGGCCCTGGGTCCGCTGGAATTATCTGGGCGTCAGCTTCTGTCTGCTGGTATTCCTACTGGCACGCCTGGTGATACGCTAGTTCAAACCATCCAACGCTGTTAATCTAATATTGCTCTTATGCAATATTAGCAGTCTGTCTACCTGCATTTTGTTATAATCGTCTTCATATCATGACCTAAGAGGATTCTGCTTATGATGCGATTTGATCGCTTTACTGAAAGAGCACAGGAGGCCGCCCAGCGCGCCGCCGAGATTATCCAACGTTACGGACATAACCAGATCGATACCGAGCACATCCTGCTGGCTTTGATCGAGCAGCCTGGCGGGGTGATTCCCCAGATCCTGGAAATGCTGAATGTCAATGCCCAGGCTTTGACGGAGCGTCTTGACCAGACCCTTAAAATGACTCCCAAGGCCAATATCTTCGGCGGCGGGGCGGGACAGATTTTCATCACGCCACGCGTCAAACGGATCATCGACCTGGCAAACGAGGAAGCCAACCGGTTGAAGGATGAATACATCTCAACCGAGCATATCTTCCTGGCAATAATGAGCGAGCGCAACACCTCTGCGGCACGTGTGCTCGAAAGCGCCGGCTTGACCCGGGAACGAGTGCTGGATGCGATCATGCAATTGCGCGGCGGACAGCGAGTCACTGACCCGCAGGCTGAGACACGTTATCGCACATTGGAAAAATATTCACGTGACTTGACCCAACTGGCACGCGAAGGCAAGCTCGATCCGGTCATTGGGCGCGATAACGAGATCATGCGTGTCATCCAGATCCTTTCACGGCGTACCAAGAATAACCCGGTCTTGATCGGTGAGGCTGGCGTTGGGAAAACCGCCATCGTGGAAGGCCTGGCGCAGAAGATTGCCGCCAATGATGTGCCGGAAATCCTTTCTGGCAAACGCGTGGTCGCACTCGACCTGGGAGCCATGATCGCCGGCAGCCGCTTCCGCGGTGAGTTCGAGGAGCGTCTCAAGTCAGCCATCGAGGAAGTTCAACACTCCGCCGGGGAAGTCATCCTGATGATTGACGAACTACATACAGTGGTTGGCGCAGGGGCAGCCCAGGGAGCCATGGACGCTTCCAACATGCTCAAGCCGGCGCTGGCGCGCGGCGAGCTGCAATGCATCGGCGCCACCACTCTGGACGAGTTTCACAAGTATATCGAAAAGGATGCCGCCCTCGAGCGTCGGTTCGCGCCGGTATATGTGGAAGAACCGAGCGTGGACGACACCATCAAGATGTTGATGGGACTGCGCGACCGGTATGAAGCGCACCACAAGGTTCGTTTCTCAGACGAGGCCCTGGTAGCCGCGGCGCGTTTCTCCGATCGTTATGTCACCGATCGTCACCTGCCGGATAAAGCCATCGACCTGATGGACGAATCCGCTGCCAAATTGCGGGTAGCATTATATTCCCTGCCGCCGGAATTAAAAGAAAAGAAGAATGAGATCGACAAGCTGCGGGTCGAGGAGGAACAGGCCGGCGTGGAACGTGATTATGAACGCGCCGCCCAGAAAAAGGCCGAACGCCTGCGGCTGGAACAGGATTTCACGGCAAAACGCGATAAGTGGGAATCTGAACACCATCTGGACGAGGTGGTGGATGTAAATGACATAGCCGAGGTTGTACACCAGTGGACCGGTATTCCGCTCAGCCAGATGATGGAAAGCGAGGCCGAGAAGCTCCTGCACATGGAAGAGCGCTTGCACGAGCGCATCATTGGTCAGGATGAAGCCATCCATGCCATCTCGGATGCCATCCGGCGCGCCCGCTCGGGTTTGAAAGACCCGGCCCGTCCGATTGGTTCATTTATCTTCATCGGCCCATCCGGTGTTGGCAAGACCGAACTCGCCAAGGCGCTGGCCTGGTTCATGTTCGATGACGAAGAAGCCATGGTGCGCATCGACATGTCGGAATACCGTGAACAGCATACCGTCTCGCGCCTTTTCGGCGCCCCGCCTGGATACGTCGGTTATGAGGAAGGCGGCCAGTTGACCGAAGCCGTCCGACGGCGCCCGTACCGGGTCCTGCTGTTCGATGAAATTGAAAAGGCACACCCTGAGGTTTGGAATGCTCTGCTCCAGATCCTGGACGACGGTCGCATGACCGACGGACAGGGTAACGTGGTGGATTTTCGTAACACGGTACTGATTATGACATCCAACCTTGGCACCGAGTACGTGCGCAAAGGTGGTACCCTGGGTTTCTTGCAACCCTCCGGGACCGATGAAGACCGTGAAGCCCATGCCAAGATCGAGAAAGCACTCAAGGGCACCTTCCGGCCAGAATTCCTCAATCGTGTCGACGAGATTATCATGTTCTCACCGCTCTCCCTGCAAGAGATGGAGCAGATCGTTAGCTTGCAGATGAAGGAGATCCAGGACCGCCTGAACGAGTTCGGCGTGAAGGTCGAGCTGACCGAAAAAGCCCGAAACTGGCTTGCCAAGACCGGCTATGATGAGGCCTTCGGCGCACGCCCACTGCGACGTGCCTTGCAGAAATTCGTTGAGAGTCCGCTATCAGTGGAACTGCTGGGTGGTTCCATTCCGTCTGGTTCGTCGGTCAGCGTGGACACCAAAGCGGATGGCAGCGGCCTGGAGTTCAAGCCGAAGGAAAGCCGGAGCAGAAAGAAAGAGTCTTCTTAATAGAACCAGACGGCAGATAGAGTGCCGCCTGATTGGTTCATTGGAAATAGCCAGGATTGTTGGGGAAGGTGTAGGGGTGGTGGGTGGGTCGAGTAGTTCCAAGGAGCAACCCGCAGGGAAACCCGCAAGGAGCGACGCCCTTCCGTCACGCTCATTTTTCTTCTTCAAAGCGGTGAATTCCCGAGAGCAGAACCTTTTGGAGTTGCGCGAATGATGAATTCTCCTTACAATAGAGTTGCTCTCATATAAAGGAGGCAAAATGACTGAACCTGAACGCGCTGCCCTTGATCACATCCGCCAGGTGGTGGATTCGGTGCTCGGCGTCCCGAATAATCCGGATACTCTTCCCGCGGATTTTAATGCGTCCGTTCCTGATACCCTCCCGCAAGACCCGAATGCAGCCATACCGGATACGCTTCCTTCAGAAGGTGACCTGCCAACCCCTGATTCCCTTCCGGAGGAAATAAACCCTTCCATTCTGCCAGTTCCTTATCTTCCTCAATTGGAGCCTGCGACTGATCAGTTTGTCTCTGATTCAGGCGCGGCAACGGGCGCCATGTTTGTGCAGGCATATACCGATCAAACCATCACTCCCGCTGAATTTTTCAAGCAAACCGGTCAGATCGGCGATGCGCCACTCTCGTTCGAACAAATTTCGAATACGCTTGGTGCCAAAGGCGTCCCGGTTGAATTGCGCAGCGGCCTGAAACTTTCCGACCTGTCGCTGATCCTGTTCAGTGGCCGTCCGGTAATTGCCCTTATCAAGCAAATGGTTTTACAAGCGGCCGGGCTGACGCCGGAAAAGATCGATGGGCCGCATTACCTGGTGGTGGTGGGAATGGATGTAGAACGGGCTTTCATCCATGACCCGCTGCGCAGGGATTCTTCCGGTCAGTCGCAGGCTATTCCCTGGCTGATTTTCTACCGGGCCTGGAGCCAGGCTGAGGGCTATAAACGGGCAGTGTTGGTGCCGCGTCTGCAATTGGTCAGACGGGTGTCCGTTAGCACAGATCCTCTCAATGTGTACTCGCAGCCGGATGCCAGCGCCATGCTGGCCGGAACGGTCAACCAGGGGGACCTGTTCGAGATCAAGACGCAAGCGAATGGCTGGGGGAAAATCGGCGAAGACCGCTGGATCGATCTGAGTTGCACCGCTGATATTTGAGATTATTAGGCCCGGTTTGAAAAAAGCCGGGTCTCTGTTTTGTATTATTACCCACCAATCCTTTATGGCAGGCGATGAGGCGTTTCATTCCGGCACTGGCTGTCGGTAAAGATTGTGCTCCACGATGTACTTGTAAACCCTGGTTGGCAAAAAATAGCGGTATGGTCGTCCCTCGGCGATGCGTGCCCGGATTTCGTGTGCCGCAATATCGAGCAGTGGCGCTTCCACGAAACGAACCTTGGCTGTCAGGCCGGGCAGGTTTTTTTCCAGTGCTTCAAGGTCGAGCGTATCACCCGGTCGGCGCATGACGCCGATCTGGTGGCAGGCGGTTACGAAATCGGCCGGTCGATGCCAGGCAGGCAGGTCGCGTAAAGAATCCCCCCCCATCAAATAGACCAGCTTCACTCCGGGGTTTTGTCCGGCCAGGATTTGTACCGTATCCAGTGCATAGTGTGGACCGGGACGGCCAAGGTCGGCAGTGGAAAGTTCGAACTGGGAATCATCGGCAATGGCAAGCTTGACCATTTCCAGCCGCTGCCCGAGTGGAGCGATGGATTGGCCTTGTTTGTGGGGTGGATCAGGCGTCAACACCCACAACAGGCGCTGCAGGCCGAGTTGTGTGCGCGCTTCGGCAGCCAGGATCAGGTGACCGAGGTGAGGCGGGTCGAAAGTCCCACCGAAGATGCCGATGATTTGCATGCGCAAAGTATATCATTTTTGGATTTCAGGTTTACGAAAGACTAATAATTTCTTTACCAAATCTATATACTAATTGGATATAATTTTAAGGAATGGAAATTGGTTTCGATCTGATCTAAACTTCCCAATAAATGGGGACAGGGTAACTTTCTGCATTCCCTTTTATTGCCAAGGTAGGTTATAAAGAAAGCAGATCGTATCCTACATTTTCGAAAAAACCTTAGTGGAGATTTAAAGGAGTACATAATATGAAGAAAGTTTGGAAATGGGTGATAGGGGTGGTGGTTGTTCTGGTAATCCTGGCAATCCTGGTGGGTGGCGCTTTTGTACTGCGTAATCACTTGATGAACGTGGGCGGTCTCAGCAGGGTCATCCGGCCTGGCGTTCAATTTCCAGGTAATCGACAGCTGCCCGCTCCCAATAATGGCACTAACGGAACTAATGGGAATGGCACCCGGCGAATGATGCCTTTTGGTAATGGCGGATGGGGCGCCCGTGGCATGTACATGGGCGGCTTCGGCATGCTGGGATTTGGCCGGATGATGCCTTTTGGCGGTCTCTTCGGAGGCCTGGTTTCTCTTGGAATACTGGTACTCATCGTACTTGCCATCATCTGGCTGGCCGGGAACCTGCGCAGACCGGCGGTGCTTGCTGCTGCACCGGTTGCGCCTGTTAATCCGGTTGTCCCGGCAGTGGCAGCCCACCCTTGCGAAAAGTGTGGTGAACCGGTTCAGGAAGATTGGAAATTCTGTCCACATTGTGGCAAGAAAGTCTGATTTTCCCACTACCGAATTGAACCAATAGCAATCAGGCCTCCGGGTAAGCACCT
>Ga0182011_10000875_pt1 | contig 26272 bp, 26 predicted proteins | sample 711E1DmetaG_FD_120481 | JGI IMG/M metagenome (GOLD analysis project Ga0182011, IMG submission 120481) | Permafrost microbial communities from Stordalen Mire, Sweden - 711E1D metaG | ecosystem: Environmental > Terrestrial > Soil > Wetlands > Permafrost | place: Sweden: Stordalen | collected...
ACGGACAGATCTGACCACAAACTATGTCAATCTCGATATCCTCGTACTATGATCATGCACTACACCATTATCACGGAATCGCACCAGAAAGGCGGTTTTACCGCCCGGTGCGTGGAGATTCCGGGTGCTACGGGATACGGAAGCACGCAGGGCGAGGCCTTGGCCCGGATCCGTGAAGCAATCGAAGTGGTGCGGGAAGCCCAGAATGCAGAGTTGCACAAAACTATTGCAGCGGTCCATTCTGAGATCATCAAGATCGAAGTCGCTGACTCCGCATAAGTCTCCGGGCCAATGCCCGCGGGACAACAAAATTCTTCTTTTTTTGGTATCTGCTAAAAAATACTACCAGCGGATCATTAGTTTGTATCTGGTTATTCATTACAGAACCCTATGAGAGTTGTACTACCCGCAGACTGAGGACAGGAAACATCCACGGTATGGATATATATCCCGATCCGTTCAATCCGGTTGGTAAGGGGGGAGTTTCCTGCAGTACCATTTTGCAGCCAGGATTTACCGCGCACCTGAGTCATTTCTAGATGAACTATTCCGGGTATCAGCTGATCCGTCTATCATCTCATTTGCAGGCGGGTTACCATCATCTGAACTCATCGACTGCGAGGGGATTACACGGGCAGCCCGTGAGGTCCTTGAAGAGGACGCAGGTGTCGCCCTGCAGTATACTACCACCGATGGTTATCTCCCCCTTCGGGAATATATCGCGGACCGGTACCGACACCGCCTGAATATCCCGGCAACTGCAGGTGAGATCCAGATCGTGAACGGCTCCCAGCAGTGCCTCGATCTCTTTGCCAAGATCTTCCTGAACTCCGGGGACCCTGTCGGTATGGAACGGCCCGGTTACCTCGGGGCAATCGAGGCATTCTCGCTCTACGAACCGGTCATCCATACCGTTCCTCTCGAAGATAAGGGGCTTGACCCTATCGCCTTTGAGTCCCTTGTGAAAAAAGACCTGCCAAAATTCTTTTATGGTATTCCCAATTCCCAGAACCCATCGGGACGGACGTATTCGCAGGAAAACCGGAAAGCCGTCGCTGATATTCTCAAATCTACGGACACCGTCTTTTACGAAGACGATGCTTTCGGAGAACTCTTCTTCGATGCGCGACCACGGCTGCCCGTGAAAAAATTCCTGCCGGATCAGGCCGTCATATCAGGATCGTTTTCCAAGATCGTTGCACCGGGAATGCGGATCGGGTGGATGTATGCACCAAAGGAGATCATCATGCGGTTCAATGTAGTCAAGCAGGCAGCCGATCTTCACTCCAATTTCCTTTCCCAGATGATCCTCTACCGCTATCTCACAACCAATAACCTCGATGACCACATCCGGAAGATCACCAGGGTATACCAGAGAAAGTGCAGGCTTATGTGCGATCTCTTCGATGATTTCCTGCCGCAGATCGCCCATACACACCCGGAAGGCGGGATGTTCCTGTCTGCTACACTCCCTCCGGGCATATCATCGCGGGTGGTATTCGACGAGGGGGTACGACAAAAAGTCGCCGTACTCCCCGGTCTGCCGTTCTACGTCGATGGTGGGGGTACGGATACAATACGGTTGAACTTCTCCTCTGCACCGGAAAAGCAGATCACCGAAGGGATGCACCGGCTGGTACAGGTTATCCGCCGACTTGGAAAACGATAATTTTTTTTCTATTCCTGTTATTCATCCCAAACTCATGAAACATATTACATAAATAGCATATTCACCTTCTGTATCAGTACAGGATGAGATAGTATGAAAAAAACCCTCGCAGTAATTCTGATTGCAGCGATCCTTTGCATACTCTTTATCACGGTTGTCATACCGGTAGCCGCAGAAGATAATGAAGTGACGGTTAATCAAGTAACACAGCAGGAAACAGAACTCCGGACAGTAGAACCCACGGAAATGCCTACCGTAAAGCCTCCGACAGCCGAACCAACTGAATTGCCTACCGTCCACCCCCAGACCACAGAGGTTACTGAGATCCCCACGGTCACGGCACCACTGACAGAAGAACCTACCGCGGAACCATCAGTCCTCGGGGGAGGGAAAGGCTATATCGACACCTACTCCAATGTTGACGGTGCGTCCGTCAATTTTGATGGGCGGTACGAGTGCACGATCGCCCAAGGTGTGTGCACTATCGGTGTGAGTCCTACCGGTCATATCTCGACCATCACGGTTTCAAAGTCAGAGTATACAACGTGGTCCGGTTCGCTCTCCAGCATGCCGGCAGACAAGCAACACGTTGCTGTGTATGCAACGCTCAACCCGGTACCTACCCAGACCACCCCCCCAATCGTCCAGAAAGGGACAATCTATGCCCAGTCAAACCCAGCAGGTGCGGCAATTTACATGGATGGTATCTTCCAGGGATATTCCCCGATCACAATCCCGAACCTGCCGCCGGGTTCCTATTCCATGAAAGCTTCCTTATCCGGTTATACACCGGACACCCAGTTGATCGATGTCTATTCCGGCCAGACTGCCACCTATTACCCGAACCTCCAGCAATCCCCGCCGGTACCACGCAGCACCGGCACGGTGTCGGTGACATCGACTCCGAATGCTGTACTGGTCTATGTGGACGGTAATTACCAAGGAAAAGCACCCCTGACCATCCCCCTGTATCCAGGAAGCCACAGCTTCCGGCTGAGTCTGTGGGGCTACAATGATTATACGGCATCGGTATATGTCACTGCCAACACCAACCAGAAACTGAATGCAGTTATGAATACGGCCGTGTTCGGCACGGTTGCCATCTCGTCCATACCCGGGGCTTCGGTCTGGATGGACAGCAACTCCCAGGGCAAGATCCCATCCTCTGGAACATTGACCCTTTCCAGCATCACTAGCGGAAACCACATCTTCAAAGTAACCGCCAGCGGGTATAACGACTGGATCAATACAGTATACATCCAGCCTAATGCCGATACCCCCATCAGTGCGATCCTGATTCCCTCAGGAGGACAACCGACGCCAGTGCCGGCAACCGGCGGATTTAACATCGTGTCGACTCCCACAGGAGCCCAAATTTTTATCGATAACCTGTTCCGGGGATATACCCCATCAACACCGGATGGCATTGCGGCCGGGCAACACCAGGTACTGCTGAAGTATACCGGATATATCGATTATTCCACGACTGCTACCGTCAATGCCGGCCAGACAACCCCGCTTGCGATCGGCTTGCAGGCTGCACCAACTCCCACACCCGAATCAGCTCTCTCGCCCGCGCTTCTTGCAGGGGAACTTGTCGTGATACTGGGTATGGGTGTATTGTTAAGGAGGAGATCCTGAAATGACAGAAACCTGTCCAGCAGCAATAAAACTCTGGGTGAGTGCATTCCTTGTCGTCATCGTCATCAGCGCGCTCACGGCGTTTGCCTACACCAGCTCAAATGACGCCCTGAAGGATTCCGTGCAGCAGGGAATGAAATCCACAGCCGCGGTAATGGCCACGCAGATCAATGCAAGCGATATAACCGGCATCAAGCCAGGAGACGAAACCTCTCCGCAGTACATCGCAGTGGTAAAACACCTGCAAACCATGCGCAGTCTCGACGACAACATCATCAATGCCTATATCCTCAAGGTAAATCCGGACCAGACAGCGACCTTCCTTGTGGATGATCTCATGATTGATGACCCGCAGGGTTCTGCAAAAATCGGGGAAGTTTCAACAAGCCCGGACAAGATGGAGATATTTACCGCCCTCTCAGTCCCGACTGCCTCAAAAGAGCCTTACACAACAAAGTACGGTTCATTCATGTCAGCCTATGCACCCATTGACGATGCGGCTGATAACTCGACCGGTAACACGTATGCTGTGCTGGCAATCGATATGTCGGCCAGCGACTATAATGCCGCTACCGCGAAAGGTGGGCTCATCCTCGTTACTGGGATCCTCTCGATGCTCATTGCTCTCGGCACGCTCATGGTCTGTGGCATGAAAGGCAAGGAAAGGAACTGACCTCCCTGACGAATATAACGGGGCATGACCCCGCGTAATATCTATTTTCTTTCCCAACGAACCGGAATGCCAATGTCATCATGGTGTTCATTATTCCTTGCGGGGATGCTCATCGCCGCGCTCGTGATCTCTGCGGGGTGTACTCAGCAGCCGGACAAAACCGTAAAGACTGGATCGAATACCGGCATCATTACCGCAACCACCTCAGGGACAACTGCTACCCAGGTGCCACTGACTGCTGCCGAAACGGTATCCACAGAGGAGTCGTGGAAGCGGGTACAGCTTGAAACATCGATGGGAAACATCACCATCGCACTCGATCCCGCCATGCCGGTCACAGCGGGTAACTTCGAAACGCTCGTGAACAAAGGGTTCTATAACGGCGTAATCTTCCACCGGGTTATCAACGGATTTATGATCCAAGGTGGCGATCCAACCGGTACCGGACGCGGCGGACCGGGTTATTCAATTCAGGACGAGTATACAAATCACAACAAGAACAGCCGTGGCGCAATTGCCATGGCCAACACGGGGCAACCTAACAGCGGAGGTTCCCAGTTTTTCATCAATCTCGCCGATAACAGTGCCCTTCAGGATAGTCAGTTCGACAAGAATTACCCGGTTTTTGGGAAGGTTGTTGAGGGAATGGACGTTGTGGATGCAATTGGGAAAGTGCAAACATCCGGGTATCCCTACGATCGTCCGCTCCAGAATGTTACCATCATCCGCGCTGTGATGATCTAATCTCTTTTTTATTGCGTGTAATTTTCAACAACCAACCGGGGATTCACAATATAAATGAATCTGGAACACGTATATTCCTCCAGCATACCATGACAGCACCAGAAGGAAAAACCATAAAGCTCGAGACGAACGTGGGCACGATCGTCATCGCCCTTGCTCCGGACATGCCCATAACCACGGACAATTTCGAGACGCTTATACAGAAAGGCTATTATAACGGCGTAATCTTCCATCGCATCATTGAGGGATTCATGATCCAGGGAGGGGACCCTGACGGCACCGGATGTGGCGGACCGGGCTACGCGATAAAGGATGAATTTTCACCCGTTAACCGGAACGATCGCGGGACTATCTCCATGGCAAACGCGGGTCCCAACACCGGCGGATCCCAGTTCTTTATCAACCTCGTCAACAACAACTTCCTCGATGGTAAGCACCCGGTCTTCGGCAAGGTTGTCGAAGGGATGGATGTGGTCGACAAGATTGGCAAGACCAAAACCGGCCCTAGTGACCGTCCGGTGAAGGAAGTCAAAATTGTAAAAGCCGAGATCGCGTGAAATTGTTCGTATAAGAACAATTCCACTCTCTTTTTACATATGAACACCCGCGCACCGGACCCTTAGGAGAATAGAGTATCCGGTCAATGGGGATCCCAGCCATCGCGGTAATTGGGGAGATTCTTGAAAACGGTTACATCATCTGGTTTTTACTGATCACCGTTTCCTCCCGGTACACACAACATGGTGCCGAGACTTGAGGGCGACAGACCTGTGGGTTAGAGGTTTGGCAGCTATGGTATCACTTCGATAAGTGTTGTCATGATCCTTGTCGGGGTATATTACCTTGCGACGTGGAATTTCCCGCAGGAAGAAAAATTACCAAGGGTATCCTGATCTGGTTGGGAGCAGATGCGTTTTTATTGCATCGGTACCGGTAGTACCGGTCGGGGCTGGGATTCTGGTGCATCATGGCCACTAATACCTGCAGATGTACCTTTATAATATTACACAAGTGTTTAACTTTTTTCAATTAGCGTCTCCTTTAAGAAAATTTATCAAGATCCGGTGAATATTTTTCAATCGGGATTCAATTGATTCGGATCTGGTTTTCTATCGGGATCCTGATCGTGATGAAAATTTTTCAATCAAGGTTCGGTTATAAAAAGTTAAACAGATCTGTAACAACCTTTCTCGACGGAGAGGTAAGGGGTCGGGCTCATTTTTCAATCAAAGTCTGATTAAAAAAATAAAATCAAGGTTTGATCGAAAATAAAAAATCAAAGTCTGCTTAAAAATTTTCAATCAAGGTTTGATTGATCCGGATTATATTTTCGATCGCGATCATGATCGCGATGATACCTTTTCAATCAAAGGGTGATGTTTGTCCAATCGCTCAGGAAGTATGATTTTGCAAAATTCATGTGTGTATGCTATCACATAAAAATTGGTGAAGTATGAAATCAAACATTGTTGTGGGTATGTCCGTTATGGCACTGCGGTGTCAGCGTGCCGGCAAACTGCAGGACTGCGTCCATACACTGCCGCCGGTCTTTGGCAGATACTTTCCGTATTTCCGATAATCCGAACTGTCCGCAGAACATTTCAGGATTTGCCCCGGCACCATCGCACTTGTTCAGAAATACGATAAACGGTACCTTTGCCTCATGCAGGGAGTCCGAGAGGTGGCGAGTGAAGTCATCGATTTGAGAAGTTGCATCGACAAGAAGGATCGCCCCGTCCATACCGGTTGCAATGATCTCCCGGGCGAATTCGAAACGTTCCTGCCCGGGTGTGCCAAAGATATGGATGTGGCAGCCGTCCTTCTGGATGCGGCCGAAGTCCAGCGCGACCGTTGTTGTTCCGCCGGCGCAGTTCGCCTCGATATGTTTCGATTCGGCGTCGATGGTCTTGATAAGCGTGGTCTTTCCTGCCCCAAAGGCACCAAAAATGACAATTTTCAGTTTTCTCTCTGCTGCCATCCGGATAAAATTGGGCAGAATGAATGTTTACCGTTTCGGTCGGATAAAGGCATAACAACAGTAAAAAAATAAGGATAGGGATAATAAAGAGAGAAAGTTATACCGCGAGGTAATCGCTCGGGTTGGGCATCTGCTCTTTCAGGCCCTTGCGCTTGCGGATCGCAACCACGACTTCCTTGACCATGTTGTTGGGTACGAGCTCAAATCCTGCGAACTCGGTGTTCCACATTGCACGGCCTTCAGTCGCTGACCGGATGTCCCCGGCAAATCCGAAGAGCTCGGCTACCGGGGCTTTACCAACAACGGTAATAGTGTCGCCTTCGCTCTGCATGTCGAAGACCTGACCGCGCCGGCCCTGGATCTGGGAGGTTGCGGCACCCATCTGGTCCATCGGAACAGTGATCTGGATCTTCTGGACCGGCTCGAGAAGTGAATCCCCAGCAATAAGCATACCACCCTTGATAGCGCCGCGGACTGCGGGGATGACCTGTGCGGGGCCGCGGTGGATAGCGTCCTCGTGGAGCTTGACATCGACGAGGGTCATCTTCAGATTCTGGACCGGCTCATCGGCAAGGGGGCCACCGGCAAGTGCCTCATGGATACCCTCGATGATCAGTTCCATCGTCTCATTGAGGTACTGGATACCTTTTGTCCTGTCGATGAGCATGTTCGTGCCCTTGATCATCTTGACGCTCTTGGCGTCATCCTTATCCATTCCTGCCTTCAGGAGTACATCACGGCGCTCGATGGCCTGCTGGTTCATCGAGACATCGCCTTTCTTGATCAGGTCGACGATCGCATCGGGCAATGGTTCAAGGTCAAAGTAGAACCGGTTGTGGCGGTTCGGGGACTTACCTTCGACCGCCTCGATCTTTCCGGTGACAGTCTCACGGTATACCACGATCGGTTCTGAGGTGACGATCTCGACACCTTTGTCACGCTTGATACGGCCGGTGACGATCTCGAGGTGCAGTTCTCCCATACCGGAGATGAGGTGCTCGCCGGTTTCCTCGTTGATGGTGATGATCAGCGTCGGGTCTTCCTTGGCAACCTGCCGGAGCACTTCAACGAGCTTGGGCAGGTCCTTCATGCTCTTCGCCTCGACCGCCACGGTCATGACCGGTTCCGAGTAGTGTTTGAGCGACTCGAACGTGTCCATTTCCATGAGCGAGGTGACGGTGGATCCGACGTAGGCATCCTTGAGACCGGTGACTGCGGGGATGTTCCCCGCAACGATCTCCTCAACTTCCACACGCTTGGGTCCCATGAAGATACCTACCTGCTGAAGACGGTTCTCCCTCTTGGCCGAACCCATAACATAAAGAGTGTCGCCCCGCTTGAGGCTGCCGGAGAAGAGACGCCCGGTGGCGACTTCACCTGCATGGGGGTCAAAGGAGATATCAGTGACCATCATGCATACGGGACCATTCGGGTCGCAGGTGAGCATTGCCTTTCCTTCCTTGGACTCCTTGTCGCCGTGCCAGATAACCGGGATACGGCGTTTCTGTGCTACAAGCGGGTCTGGCAGGTGGTGCACGACCATATCGAGTACCACTTCGTAGAGCGGGCTCTTCTTTGCAAGATACTTCATGTCCCCGGCACGGCACTTCTCGAACACCTCCTTGAACGAGACCCCGCCCTTCTTCATGTATGGCACCGAGACCGCCCAGTTGTAGAGTGCAGAACCGAAAGCAACTGTACCCTCGGATGCATCGAGTTTCCAGCCGTTGTTGTATGCATCTTCATTCATGCCCTTGATCAGCTTGTTGACCTTGTCGATGACCTTGCCGAGACGGATCTGCATCTCTGTCTCGTCGACTTTGATCTCATTGACGAGCCGGTCGACCTTATTGATGAAGAGGACCGGGCGGACCTGCTCCTTTAATGCCTGCCGGAGCACGGTCTCGGTCTGGGGCATAGTGCCCTCGACCGCATCGACGAGCACTACAGCGCCGTCCACCGCACGCATGGCACGGGTAACGTCGCCACCGAAGTCAACGTGACCTGGTGTATCGATCATGTTGATCAGGTAATCCTGACCCTCGTACTCATGCACCATCGAGACATTGGATGCGTCGATGGTGATACCCCGGGCCTGCTCCTCTTCGTCAGAGTCCATGAAGAGCTGTTTGCCTGCAAGTTCCTCAGAAATGATACCGGCACCTGAGAGCAGGTTGTCGGAGAGGGTAGTCTTACCGTGGTCGATGTGCGCTACAATACCGATGTTCCGAATGTGCTTCGGTTCCTTCATGAGCTCAGTTACGCGCTCAACTGATTTTTTGCCGCGGACCATGAAAATTACCTCAAAAAAAGATGTGATTAACGGGCGGATTTTGCAATGCGCTCGCGTTCTTCCTTTTTCCCGACCGAGTAGCACTTCATGTCGCCCTTGGAAGCGGCAATGAGTTCATTAGCGAGGACTTCACTTGCATTCTTTTTACTGGAGCTGGACCCTTTCAGGGTTGCTTCAGCGAGGAAGCAAATTGCCGTGTCGACCCTGCGCATAGGTGCGGTGTCAACCGATTTCGGGACGTTGATGCCGCCATATTTCAGGCGAACTGTTTCTTCTCTGGGACCGGAGTTGCCGATTGCTTCAACGAGCACTTCAATGGGATTGCGCTTGGTCTTCTTGTTGATGATCTCGAATGCATCCCGCACAATCCGGATGCAAAGCTGTTTCTTGCCGGTATTTTTCTCGGTCTGCATGAGGCGGTTGATCAACCGCTCGACAATCATCATGTTGCTCTTACCAAATTCCTGGCGGGAGAACTTGCCGCAGGTATGGGGGATAATCATGGAGGTGAGGGTGACGTAGCGCATAAGGCTGGGGTCGGTGACCTTGACTTCGGAGGCATCCCACTTGTTGAACAGGAGTTTCTGGCCTGCTGTCTTACCTTCAGTTTCTGACATCATGATCACCTGCGCGGTTTCTCCTTCCTGCCAATGACCATTTCGTGGAGGCAGACGTTGTTCACCTTGGTGACGACATACCGGACACCGGGAATATCTCCCATAGACCGGCCAAGACGGCCACCGATACCCTCGATCTCGACCTCATCGTGTTCATCAATGAAATTGATCGCACCATCACCAACGGCAAATGCGCTTACCTGCCGGCCGTTCTTGATGAGCTGCACGCGCACGCATTTCCGGATGGCGGAATTCGGCTGTTTTGCCTCAACACCGATCTTTTCCAGTACGATACCTCTCGCCTGCGGGGCACCCTCAAGAGGGTCCGATTTCACATCGAGATTGAGTTCGCGGCGGGCGTAGTTCTTGTCTGCCCACCGGAACTTATTGGAGTCCCGAACCAATTTCCTGGCTGCAAATTTACCCTGTCCCATTAAAGAGCCTCATGTAAGTTGTTTTTGTGGTTATCGATAACCCACATTGGGATATGTACTAACGCGGGTAATCGATTTATAAATTGTGGCCTCCCACCTGCCTGTCTTATACTATTGATCTTCAGCCATAATAACATTATATCCTTACAAGGACAATGATGAACAATGAAAACCGGGATCTATAAGGAGGTGCAGATTGATACCAGTCACCGCCTGCTCTACTATGCGGGGAAGTGCGCAAACCTCCACGGGCACCGGTGGAAGGTGGAGATCTGGATTGAGGGTGTACCGGACCCGGCAACGCAAATCCTCATTGATTATAGCATGATCAAGAGAATTGTTGACAAGTACGATCACCAGATCATCTTAAACCAGGATGATCCCATGGTTCCCCGCATCCGGGAATTCAACCCGGTCATCACGACGCCTGGTGATCCGACCAGCGAACTGATGGCATCGATTATCCGTGATGACCTTTACGCGTACTGCCGGGAACAGGGAATCGAGGCAACCGTGACGAAGATCCGTATCTGGGAATCACCCACTGCTTTTGCCGAGCTTTCTGAATGAAGATTGTGGAGATTTTTCGGAGCCTCCAGGGGGAGGGTAAAAACCAGGGAAAGCCCTGCCTCTTCATCCGGCTGGCAGGCTGCAATCTGAAATGCCGCTGGTGCGACACGCCGGCTTCCCAAAGCAGGGGAAGGGAGATGAGCCTTGACACCATCGTGAAGCAGGTCTGGCGCATCAACCCACCTTATGTCTGTGTCACGGGTGGCGAACCACTCCTGCAGGCTGACGAACTGGAGCTCCTCCTTTCTTTCCTGAAGAAGCGCGGAACCGAGATCGATATCGAGACGAACGGCACGGTGGACTTCACCCGTTTCCAGCCGTATGCTTCGATCTGCATGGACGTGAAATGTCCATCATCGGGGGAGGTCAGTGATCTCTCCCTGCTGACTTTGATCCGACCTAAGGATAGCGTAAAGTTTGTCGTAAATGACGAAGCCGACTGCCGGTACGCGCAGGAGGCCATGACGGCACATGCTATTGCCGGCGGGGTTTTCTTCTCACCGGTGTCTGGTTCGGATTACCAGCCAATCATAAACTTCGTTCTTGCTAGTAGCCTGCCGGTCCGGTTCCAGATCCAGTTACATAAGATTCTCGGGGTACCATGATGAAAGCGGTATGTTTACTCTCGGGAGGTATGGACTCCTCCACGCTCGCATATCTTGCAAAGAGCAAAGGCTACAATATTCTTGCCCTTCACTTGAACTATGGCCAGCGTACCGAAGGGAAAGAGCTTGCGAGCGCAAAAAAGATCGCTTCCCTGCTGGATGCAGAGGCCTTTGTCGAGATTAATCTCGACTACTTCACGAAGTTCGGGGCAAGCAGTCTGACGGATAAAGAGATAGCAGTCGAGGAATTTGACCCCAACCGGGCACACATGCCCAACACCTATGTGCCGTTCCGGAATGCCAACCTCCTTGCAATTGCCACGAGCTTAGCCGAGGCACGCAGTGCTAATGCCATTTTCATTGGTGTCCAGTCGCTTGATTATAGTGGTTATCCCGATTGCCGCCCTGAATTCATCGCGGCGTTCCAGAACGTTATCAATCTCGGGACGAAGGACACGACGAAGATCACTCTGTTCACACCGTTCATCCACATGACCAAGACGGATATCCTGCGCGTGGGGCTTGAGCTGGGTGTGCCCTATGAACATACTTGGTCCTGCTACCGGAACGATGGAAAAGCCTGCGGTACCTGCGGCTCGTGCCACTTCCGGAAGGAAGCCTTTGCCGCGATTGGCAGGAAAGACCCGATAGAGTACGAGGGCTAAATGGAGATCTTTCGCGGGAGGAGACTCTGGATTGAACAGCGGAACGTCAGGCTGCCTAACGGGCTCGAGCGGCAGAAGGTAATCGTTCACCCGAGTAATGCGGTAGCCATCCTGTCCATTGAGGGAGGGCAGTGTAAACTGATCCGGCAGTACAGGTACGCAATTGATGACTATATCTTCGAAGCCCCCGCCGGTGTGCTGGAAGCTGGTGAGGATCCAATTGAAGCGGCAGGCAGGGAGCTGATTGAGGAAACCGGATTTGCCGCACAGATAATTGAACCCAGGGGAGTTATTATCACCACCCCGGGCTATACGGATGAGAAGATCTTTCTCTTTGAAGCACACGGTCTTATACCTTCACAGGAATTTGATAAGGATGAAGATGAAGTGATTGAAGTGGTAGATATACCTGTCAGGGATCTGAACAGGATGATCCTTAATGGTACTCTCGTGGATGCCAAGACCATCTGCCTTATCCATCGTTGTCTGGGGTGCTGAATATGCGCATCGGCATAACCGTCATCGGTTTCCTTATCCTTCTTTCAGTTATTGCCGGCTGCGCCGGAACCCCATCAAAATCAACATATTCCGTTGACGACAAAGGCGTACTTTCCCTCACGTGTGCTCCTGTAACAACCACGGAAGAGGTACCCTTTGCAAACACGACCTACACCAAGTCCAAGATCGTGTTTCATACCGAGAACGGGGACGTTGTCAGTTATCTCGGGGCACCTGAACAGCCGAAGGCTGTAATCGTATACGCACCGGGTGCCGGTGAGAAACTCGCGGGGCATGAAGAACGGATGGTCCGGTTCGCGTCCGCGGGATATGCATTTCTCTTTGTGGATACAAGAGGGAATGGAGGCGAGACCCCCGGTATTCCGTTCAGCCAGCAGCTGATTCAGCTGGATTATGCGAAGTTCGAGAAAGGCGAGATGCCCCAGTATTATATGAGTATCTGTGATCTGGTTTCAGCACAAAAGATAATGAGCGCCAGATATAATGTACCGGTCTATGCAGTAGGCTCAAGTAACGGCGGCCGGTATGCTGCAGTTGCTGCAGGTGTTGATCCGGCATTTGCCGGGTATGTCGGAATATCCACATCAGACTGGGGGTTGCTGGATTCGGTAACACAACAGGGTGTGACAGGAGATCCTGTGCGATTTGCCACTTCATTTGAACCTAGTACATATCTTTCTAAGATCTCCCCCCGCCCGGTCTGGATATTCCACGCGAAAGCTGACCCCATTATCCCGTTTGAGAGCGGGCAGCAGTTCTTCGAAAAAGCACTCGAACCAAAAACATTCATAGAATTTTCCGGGGGTCACGGGATTAACACAGATGTGGATGAACGGATCATTGTGCAATGGGCGCAAATTTATGGCAACCGCGGGTGAATAAGTAATAGCTTTAGAGAGGTTTGGATCCGGCAATGACTGAAGAGGCGGAGATGGATGACGCGCGTAAGCGTTATGAGTTCAAAAAGGTCCTGGAGAAACTTCAGTCCCAGCAGGGGGATGGTACAGAGCTGATTACACTCTACATACCGCCAGACAAGCAGATCTACGATGTGACCAACCAGCTCAAGGATGAGTTTGGCCAGTGCGCCAACATCAAGAGCAAGCAGACGCGGACCAATGTCCAGAGTGCTATCTCCTCCATTCTCTCACGTCTCAAGTACTACAAGCGCCCGCCGGAAAAGGGTCTTGCAGTCTTCTGCGGTACCGTAAAAACGTACGGTGATCGCACCGATCTCCAGTGTACTATTATCGAACCACCGGAACCGCTCAATCTCTATATGTACCGCTGCAGCTCGAACTTTGAACTTGAACCATTAAAGCAGATGCTCGAGGAAAAGTACGTATACGGCCTGCTCGTCCTCGACAAGCGCGAAGCCTACTGGGGATTTTTACGCGGCAACCGGATCGAACCGATGGGCGGGGCAAACTCAACGGTACCAGGCAAGATGCGAAAAGGCGGTCAGTCTGCTGCCCGGTTCGGACGCCTGCGTGAGATCGCCATCGACGAGTTCTATACCAAGATCGGCGAGCGATCCAGTGCGATCTTCCTCGCGGAAAAAGATTTTTTCGTACGGTTCAAAGGTGTCCTGATCGGGGGCCCCAGCCCGACAAAAGAGGAGTTCGAGAAGGGGTCTTATCTTCATCATGAGGTCCAGAAACGGATCATCGGTCTCTTCGATGTTGCGTACACCAATGAGGACGGGCTCTCGGAACTGGTTGATGCCGCAAAGGATGCTCTCAAAGGGATGACGGTCATCAAGGAGAAGGCCTTCATGGATCGGTTCTTAAAAGAACTGGTCAAGGATGACGGGGTTGCCGCGTATGGTGAGGAGAGCATCCGACACAATCTCGAGATCGGGGCGGTCGATATGCTTCTTCTCTCAGCAAATCTCCGGAAATCACGGCTCCGGATCAAGTGCCAGAGCTGCGATTATACCACGGAGAAGACAGTCGGTATTGAGCCCGGCAAGACGCTCGCCGATATTGTGTTCGGCAGTTGCCCGAAATGCACGGCACCGCTCGTGCTTGAAGAGGAGATCGATATTGTCGATGAGCTGACCAAGCTCGCAGACCAGAGCAGTTCCAAGGTAGAGCTCATCTCAGACGACTTCGAAGAGGGATCAATCCTCTTCTCTGCATTCGGCGGAATTGCGGCTATCCTCCGCTACAGGACGGGATACTAAATGCCCCACGACATATTCACTATCATTGAAACAGCAATAAAAGAGACGACCGGTGCTGCGGATGCCCTCCTGACCGATGGGGGAGAGCACGCAGATCTCGCATCAACCGTGGCATTTGCCCAGGCAAAACAGAAAAAACAGGCCCCGGTGAAGATTGCACAGGATCTTGTTGCAGATTTAAAAAAACGCCCGGATCTTTCCGGTATTACCATTGAAGCGAAGGGGCCGTACCTCAATTTCATCTTCGGCAATGCGTACGTCAGCGAAATACTTCGTGCTGCAGTCCGGCCCGGTTACGGCAACCTTCCGAAGAAATCCACGCGGGTTGTTCTTGAACACACCAGCGCCAACCCGAACGGCCCCCTGCATGTCGGGCACATCCGGAACTCGATCATCGGCGACACGCTTGCCCGCGCGTTCAGGAAAGCCGGCTACCCGCTCGAAGTGCAGTATTATGTCAATGACATGGGCCGCCAGATCGCGATCGTGGTCTGGGGATTCGATAACCTTAATAGCGCTCAACAACCCGGCGAAAAAGAGGATGCCCACATTGCCCGGGTCTATATTGCAGCGAACCGCGAGATCGAGAAAGACGAGGGGATCACCCAGCAAGTCAATGTCCTGATGCAGCTCGTGGAGAACGGTGACCCGACAACCGTGAAGAAGTTCCGCAAAGAGGTATCCCGCTGCCTTGACGGGTTCAGGGTCACATTAAAAGACCTCAACGTCGCGCACGACCGGTTCGTCTGGGAGAGCGATTTCATCCGGAACGGGAATACAGAACGGATCATCAACAAGCTCAAACGGATGCCGCAGGCCCACGAGGACGAGACACTCTATCTCGATCTCTCCGAGTTCGGGTTCGAGAACAAGTATGTCATCCGCCGCAGCGATGGCACCTCGGTCTATGCAGCCCGTGACCTCGCATTCCATGCATGGAAGGGGGCAAACTTTGACCGTGTCATAGACGTCCTCGGCGCCGACCACAAGCTCATCGGTGCACAGCTCCAGTGTACCATGAAGATCCTTGGCGAGAAAGTACCGGAGATCGTCTACTTCGAATTCGTTTCCCTGCCGGAAGGGTCGATGAGCACCCGGGCGGGTAAATTCGTCTCGGCCGACGACCTCATCACTGAGATCCGCAAGCGCGCTTTTGAAGAAGTGACGGTGCGGAGGCCGGAACTCGACGACGAGACGAGGGGATCTATCGCCCGGTCGGTCGGGCTTGCCGCCATCCGCTACGATATCGTGAAGGTCTCCCCGGAGAAGAGCACGGTCTTTGACTGGAAGGAGGCGCTGGACTTCGAGCGCCAGAGCGGCCCCTACATCCAGTATGCCCATGCCCGCGCCTGCAGCATCCTTGAAAAAGCCGGCACGTTTACCGAGTGTTATGAACTGGAGACGGCACAGGAGATCGCACTTGCAAAGCAGATCGCAAAATTCCCTCAGGTCATAGAGAGGGTTGTAGCCGAACTCCGGCCGCATATCCTTGCCACCTATTCACGGGAGCTTGCGGACACGTTCAATACCTTCTACCACTTCGAGCCGGTACTGAAGAGCGAGGGAAAAATCCGGGACCGCCGGCTTACGCTGGTAAAAGCGGTGCAGAACACCTTGAAAGAGTCCCTCGAAACACTCGGGATCGATGCCATCAGATCCATGTGAACCCTTAATAAAACAGGGTTACCAGTTTTTTTCAAAGACCTCAACTGCCGCACTCAAGCCATGCATGTGGTGCAAGCGCGCCCTTGCCGGGGGGGAGATGTGCTACAAGCACCAGTTCTATGGGATTGACAGCCACCGCTGCGTCCAGATGACCCCCACGCTCCGCTGCAACCAGCGCTGTCGCTTCTGCTGGCGTTCCTTTGAGCACGAACCGCGTGAAGAGGACGAGTGCCCGCCGGAAACGATCCTTGCCGGTATCCACAAGTTCCAGAAGAAGGCACTTGCCGGTTACAACGCAGTGCTTGACAATACAGTGACCGAGGAGCGGTGGCACGAGGCACTCGATCCAAAGCATATAGCTATCTCGCTTTCCGGGGAACCGACGTTGTATTCCCGGCTCCCGGAACTGATCGACCTCTTCACCAGCAAAGGTTATACAACATTTCTGGTCAGTAACGGTACCAGCCCTGAAATGCTGAAAAAATGCCATCCCTTCCAGACGTACGTCTCCCTTGATGCACCGGACCGGGAAACTTACTTGGCAGTCTGCCGTCCGCTGGGGGATTACTGGGACCTGGTGCAGGAGAGTCTCCGGCTGCTTGCTTCCCGCAGATCGGCAATCAGGATAACATTGGTGAAGGGGCTCAATGATTTCGCCCCGGAATGCTACGCCGCGATCCTGCAGGACGCGGGCGCAAGTTTTGTGGAAATAAAGGGATATATGTATCTGGGATACAGTAGAAACCGGTTGGCAAGAGAGAACATGCCGGAGCATGCGGAAGTGCGGTCATTTGCGGAGAAGATCGCGGCCGCGTGCGATTACCGGTTCAAAGATGAGAACAAACTGAGCAGAGTGGTAGTGCTGGAGCGTACGACATGAGATTCAACCCCGAGGACTGGAAACAGAAATCACACGAGAACTTTGAAGGTGCGTGGCATGATGGCCCGTCGGTCCTGACACCGGCTTCCCATGCTGATACTTACCCATGCCGGGTGTACAAGCGGGCGCAGGCCCACCCGGTCTTTGCTACCATCAACCGGCTGCGCGAGACCTACCTCTCGCTTGGCTTTGATGAAGCTGAGGTCCCGGTCATCATCGACGAGAAGGATATCTACCGCCAGTTTGGTCCCGAGGCAATGGCCGTGCTCGATCGCGTCTTCTATCTGGGTGGCCTCCCGCGACCAAACGTGGGGATTGCCCGGGACCGGCTCGACAAGATCAGCGGGATTCTCGGCAAGACGATGCCCGCTGCAACCGAGGAGAAACTCCGCGAGACGCTCCATGCGTACAAGAAATCGGAGATCGATGGGGACGAGCTGACCTTCGAGCTCTCAAAGGTACTGGAGACTGACGACGGTGTCATTGTCCACATCCTTGACGCTGTCTTCCCTGAATTCAGGGAACTGGCTCCGGAGTCCTCGCGATCCACGCTCCGCAGCCACATGACAAGCGGCTGGTTTATGACGCTTGGATCCATCTGGGAGAAGAGTCCGATGCCGCTCCGGCTCTTCTCGGTGGACCGCTGTTTCCGCCGCGAGCAGGCTGAAGGCCCGACCCGGCTCATGACCTACCACTCTGCCTCCTGTATCGTTGCCGGCGACGATATTACCCTCGATGAGGGAAAAGCCGTCAGCGAAGCACTCCTCTCCGCGTTCGGGTACACCGATTTCCGTTTCCAGCCTGATGAGAAACGCTCCAAGTATTACATGCCGGACTCCCAGACAGAGGTTTATGCCCGGCACCAGGTCCATGGGTGGGTCGAAGTGGCAACCTTCGGGATGTACTCTCCCTCTGCACTTTCCGAATATGGTATTGGCGTCCCGGTCATGAACCTCGGCCTTGGCGTGGAGCGGCTCGCAATGATTGCATATAACTCCAACGATGTCCGGCAGCTCTGCTACCCCCAGTTCTTCCCCCGGCCCCTTAACAACAGGGAGATTGCCCGGGCTGTACACCTGCGCGAGGAGCCGGTCTCGGTTGAGGGAAAGATGCTTGCAGCAGCCATCGCCAAAGTTGCTGCAGCAAACGGAACTGCGCAGGGACCCTGCTTGTTCGAAGCATGGGTGGGTAGTCTTGGCGGTGCCAGCGTGAAGGTGGTTATCGAGGAACCGGAATCCAATGCCAAGCTCTGCGGACCGGCATGTGCCAATGAGATCTTTGTCCATGAAGGGTCCGTGCTGGGTGTTCCGGATGCTGAGAAATGGAAACAGGTACGGACAGAGGGTGTGCCAACCGGGATTTCATATCTATCTGCTGTATCGGCACTTGCAGCAGCACGGATCGAGGAAGCCGCCCGGTGCGGGAAGGGCACGACCGTGCAGGTCAAGATGGCAAAACTCCCCAGTGACATCAACCTGAAGATCGACGAATACACGATGCGGTTCATCACCGACAATAAAAAGAAGGTCGATGTACGGGGTCCGGTCTTCCTGTCAGTTCGCTCTATAATGAAGGAATAATTTTCTATTTTTTTTTTAGTTTTTTTTATCAGTGAAATGCCGGTCCTTTTCTTTATGTTAGAAATAGATAACATTAATATGAAATGATGTTAGAAATAGATAACATACGAGTGTTATAAATATGAAACTAAGGAACGTCTATCGGATCGTGATTGGAGTACTAATGCTGATAAGCGGTATCATGTCGATTCTGCTGACTGCCGAAAATCCGATTGTCGGTACCATTCTCCTCTGTGCAGGTCTGGCCTTCCTGATTACCGGGATCACACGACACCGGAGATACGGTGATGAGCCGGAGTCTGATGAGCGGTCAAGTAAAATCGGTGCATACGGTATAACCTATGCATGGCTGACCGGCCTCTTCTTCATGTTCGGGCTTTTCTGGCTGGATTATTTCAATATACTCAGGCTCAGTGAACAGAATGCACTCGCACTCTCGATCCTTGTTCTCGCACTCTCAGCATTTATCTACCAGATATATCTCTTCCGTAAAGGCGATGTTGACCGATGACTTCAGATATTACAGGGTGATGGTGTGCAGAACAGAATCAGGGAGTACCGGGGCCGGTTCTCACTGACACAGGATGATCTCGCGAAAAAGGTCGGTGTACGCCGGGAGACGATTGTATTCCTGGAGCGGGGAAAATATAATCCTTCGCTCAAACTCGCCCATGATGTGGCAAAAACGCTGAATGCTACAATCGATGAACTGTTCATCTTTGATGATGAGCCGGAGACACCGGAGAGCCGGGTTGTACTAGGGGACTGACTAAAATCAGATTATGGGACTGTAATTTCCTGCCCCGATAAACAGGGAGGACAGGGCCCGTTCTTTTCAGGTTCCCTACCCAGTTCCCCAAGAATGAGGATCGTTGCATCCTTATCAAGTGGCTGGTTGTCATTCCCGCATTTCGGGGAATAAATACACGAGGGACAGCCTTTCTCGCATGTGCAGTCCCGCACCAGTTCATGGGCACTTGTGAGGAGGGCGGGAAGTACCTCGTACGCCTTTTCAGCAAGTCCGATACCCCCCTCACAGGCATCGTAGACAAAAATAACCGGTTCACTGTTCTCACCAAACACCGGTGAGGAGAGACCTCCGATATCCCAGCGATCGCACATGACATGCAGAGGCATGAGCGCGATGATCGCGTGTTCTGCACCATGAAGCCCCCCGGGAAGATCATGTCCGGCCGCGATGACTTTCTGTCCGATATGATCCGGGAGAATAATCCAGAACGCTTTGGTCCGGAAGGTTAGTGGGGGGAGCGTAAGTGGTTCCACACCGATGATCGTATCTTTGTGTTTGATCTTGTATCCGGTTATCGTCTCCGTCACTTCCACATCACCAAACGCACATTTCATTCCATTGACCAGATGGCTCTCGATCGTTTCGAGCACGGACAAACTAGCCTCCTTAAGAGGTTGTGTATAATAATCAACATCGGTTTCGGAAACACGAACCGTATGCGTCTCCAGGTCCATCTCGTTCACCACATAAGTTACACCCTGGTGGAGCATGATGGCCCCTTTGTGAGCTTCACGGAAGGCCTGCCCCCGGTCCATCGTTTCGAGAAGCTTGCCTTTACAGACAATGCGGAATGTCGGCCCGGGAATCCCGTCGAGCTGGACCGCATCCGCGGCCCGGCCCCGCCCGGAATAAACCCACCCGCGGGAGGTTTTCCGTACGAGATCGTGAGTCGAGAGATCCGCAAGGAAAGATGAGAGGGATTCTCCGAAGAAAACGGTATCTGTGACATCATTAACCGGAAGTTCGGCAGCAGCGCAGAGCAGGTGTCCTGAGACAATGTAAGGGTTCCGGGTATCGACGATAGCATGTTCATGCGGCCGGGAAAAAAACCGGTCCGGGTGGTTCATGAAATACTGGTCGAGGGGATTTGCCATGGCAATAAGCACTGCAAGGGACTCTGTCCCGTTTCTCCCGGCGCGGCCGGCCTGCTGTCGAGTCGACATCATGGTGCCGGGAAAACCGGAGATAATTACTGCATCCAGAGAACCGATATCGATCCCGAGTTCGAGGGCATTGGTTGAAACAATCCCTTTCACACTCCCTTCCTTCAGTTGCCGCTCAATGACCCTCCGCTCCTCAGGAAGATAACCTGCCCGGTAGGCAGAGATGGAATCTGCGAGACGGGATGATATGTGCCGGGCATCCTCGCGTGCCCAGAGCGTCACCAGTTCTGCCATCTTCCGGGAGCCGGTAAAACAGAGGGTCTGGAGATTTTCTTTGACGCAGGACAGGAGAAGGTCTTTTGTCTCCTGATGTCCTGATCGTTCACCGATCCCGTCATAGAACGGGTTATAGAGGACAAAGGTCTTCCTGCCATGGGGAGAGCCATCTTCATGGATCAGATCGAATGGTTGGCCGGTGAGGTTTCCTGCAAACTCAACCGGGTTGGCTATGGTTGCAGTTGAAAGGACAAATTGTGGCTTTGAGCCATAAAAAAGACATAGGCGCAGCAGTCTCCTGAGGAGAAAGGCAATATGGGAGCCGAAAATCCCACGGTAGCGATGAGCCTCATCTATAACGATAAAACGCAGGCCGGAAAAGAACGGACGCCATTTCGCATGCCATGAGAGGACCTGGTGCAGTTCGTAAGGATTGGAGACAATAATCCGTGCATTGTCACGGATAGCTGCGCGCTTCGATTGCGGGGTATCACCATCATAAATTGCCGGTTTTGTGGATATACCGGTGAATTTGGCCATCTGTTCAAGAGTTGTAAGCTGGTCATTGGAAAGGGCTTTTGTCGGGTATAAGTAAAGGGACCGGGCATCCGGATCCATTTCCATTTTCTCAAAAACAGGGAGATTGAAAGCCAAAGTCTTACCACTTGCAGTTGGTGTCGTGATGATCACATTTTTACCGGCACGGATATGATCGATGGCATCACACTGGTGAGAATATAACCGGATTCTTTTATGATTGAGATATGCTGCGAGCGAAGAGGAGAGGGGCATCCTGAGTGCCCCGTATTGTGCTTCTGCCTGCCTGACCACATCCTTATGAACGACCCGGTTCCGGTACACCGGGTTTGCATCAAGAAGGAGGAGCAGATCAGCAATGGCCATATACCTCTCCTAAAAGATGGAAAAAGAGTCTGGCAAGCGATACCACATCCTGCCGGTTATGCTCAACAACAGGTACAAGCGGTCCGCAGTTACCGGAGCGGAGATATGTCTCATAGAATTCCGGTACCATCTGCCCGGGAATATCCTCGTCACGGTGGACACCCAGGATCTCTTTCTCGAGGGCGGAAAGGCGCAATGAGGGGAGTTCGTCCTTCCACCGCCGCCGGCTGAAATGAAGTACATCGAAATGCGGGATCCCGGTAAGAGCACCCATCCCATAGTAGGCAAGACGATCAGAAATATAGGGAGCATCGAATGCCTTTCCGTTGAATGTAACCAGTGCGGAATGAACAGAGGAAAAATGATCCATCGTTGCCAGAAGTGCTGCCGGTTCTTCTGCAATATCGCGCAACAGGTACTGCCGGACAACAAGCTCGCCATGCTCAAGGAACCCGACACCAAAGAGGATGATCGGGCGGGAGAAAAGACCTAGAGTCTCAATATCAAGGAATACATAATCCCCGGGCTCGTGGAGACCTGCTGTTGCGAGAACTTGGGGGTGGGATTTTGCATACCTGCTACAAATGAGTTCCGTGATCTTTCCGGAACTCCCGGTGGATAGACATCCTATTGCTCGTTGTGCATTTGACCGGAATTTCGGATGTTCCATAAGGTCATGGAGGGTCCGGTATCCCCGGATCTTGAGCCGTTTCTCCGTGACTTTCCCAATCCCGTGAACGAGTGTGAGATCCCCAAGAATTTCAGCCAGATACCGGTCCTGATCAAATGCAGGGTAGACCATGGGTTCCCGACTCTCCAGCAGATAGCAGGTTCCCCCCTCGTTTGCATGTTCCCTGCCACCACAAAAGACCCCATCGAAACTGCTTCCATCGTACCGTTTAAGAAGATTATTGAGATATTGCCGGGCTCCATTATATTCGGATGAGAATAGAATGTTATTCGAAAAATTCGTTGCGAAGACATTTCCATCACGGACAACCTCATAATCCCGCAAGGAATCCATACGCTGCTGCCAGAGAGCACCCATCCGTGCCTGAGGGGCATGTGTTGCTGACATCGTCAGATCAACGTCCGAACCAGAAGACTTTAACCACCTACCGTGCAGGGTGAAAGTAAAGGACCAATTTACTGACGATGTAACCGGATAATCGGACCTCTGATGAACGGGTTTCACTGATTCAGCGGGACATTTAATCTCTTAAAAAGGCAACCCTCATTTCACATGAGGCTGCCATGAAACGCTGGTTCCTGCACACAATTCACTGGAGATGGACCCTATGAAAGACATAGAAGGATTCCTGATCGATCTCGACGGTGTTCTGTATACTGGGAACCGGGCCATTGACGGTGCACCGGGAGCAATCAAATTCCTTACCGAAAACGGGTACCTTTTCAGATGTATATCCAACACCACAAGAAAATGCCGGCATTCTGTTTCCAGTCACCTCTTATCACTGGGATTCGATATTCCAGAAGACTTTATTTTTACCCCTCCGCTTGCTGCAATTGCTCATATGAAAAACACCGGAAGGACCGGGTATTATCTTCTTACAACCGGTGACGTTGACAGGGATTTTGCGGAAGTGGAAAACACCAACCCTGATACAAAGCCGGACTGGGTGATAATCGGAGACGCCGGGGATAAAATCACGTATAACAGCATGAACATGGCATTCCGCTATCTGATAGGCGGTGCGGAGCTGTTAGCGCTTGAGAATGACCGTTACTGGATGGCTGCTGACGGGATTTCCCTCTCTGCAGGACCTATTGTCAAGGCTCTCGAATATGCATCCGGAAAAACCGCGACGGTAATGGGAAAACCCTCGCTGCCGTTTTTCAATCTCGCCCTTCAGGATATGCATCTGCTTCCGGAACAGGTGGCTATGATTGGTGATGATATCATCACGGATATCGGCGGGGCATATCATGCTGGAATAAAAGGTATCCTCGTAAGAACGGGAAAGTATCGGAGTGAGTCTGTGGATACAGCCCAAATAAAACCTACCCGCATTATCGATTCGGTTTCCCAAATTCAGGACATTATATAAGGGAAGTAAGAGATTAGGAAAACCTATTAAAACGACAACAAGAAAAACAAGGAACATTTTTTATTGCGGATCTTCCAGAATAAGAAGTTGCGGGGAAGGATAATCCGGCGATGGTGTCTTTCCCCCAACAACGGTTCTCATACGTGAAAGTGCAGTGTCACAATACTGGCGTGATACATCAATGCCGATAAACCGGCGCCCGAGTTTCCAGGCCACTAGTGAAGTGGTCCCTGCCCCATTGAATGGATCCAGTACTATGTCATTTTTATAAGAGAACAGTTTCATCAGCCTGCGGGGCAGCTCTTCAGGAAACATGGCAGGATGGTCATAGTCCTTCATCCGGATTTCCGGAGGAAACGACCACTTGCCCAGCACCCATTCCTTGAATTCATCACCCGTAATATCAATATCCTCACGTCTGCCGCTCTTTTTATGGGTCTCTTTGGCAAACACTTCGATGAATTCCCACGTGTATTTTATGTAGGGCATTGAGGGGGATTTCCAGCTTCCCCACGCCGTGTATTTGGCATTGTAATTGTTTTTTTCCCAGAGAAACTCAGCTTTCCAGAGAAGACCAATGTCGGCAAGCTGGCGGGAGATGATATGGTGTGTGGGGATATAATCCGAGAAGAGGGGCTGGATATTAACAGCCATCCGGCCACCCGGCTTGAGCACCCGTTCACACTCATGCCACACTAAAAGAATATTTTCAAAATATTCATTCCAATCATGGGTATCATCATGGGGATCCTGTGCATAGGAATGCCCGAAATTGTAGGGGGGGGAGGTAACAATAATGTCGATGCTTTTGTCCGGAATACGGATAAGGGCAGATCGGGCGTCCCCGCATATAATCTGGTTTGTGAAAGGGAGATGTGCCGGGGATTCATCGGAGACAAGCGTTTTTTTTACATCCTGTGAGCCTTTCCGGATCCTGGCCTTCCCCTCCTTATCTCGGACCTTTTCTGGCTTCATCGCAAATTTACCAAGTAGAGATAACCGCTAATGAGTAAAAGGGTGCCTGTTTAGCAATAAATAACCGGTTCGCGATTTTAAAATTTAAATTGCGATCCGAATCGTAATTAAAAACCGTTCCGGAAAAATCGCGGATCGTTTTTTATTTTTTATTCGGATCTCGTTTTATCTGCAAAAACCGCTCTGCAATAAAAAAACCGGAACCGGGTCCGTGACGGTAATCCGTTTTTTCTCCAGAAATGGTATGTATATGTCCCGTTGAAAAGCGTTTAATGCAGTAATCGACATACACTCTTCGATTGTATTATGCTGCATATAGAACACCTTTATGTAAATGTCGGCGACAAGGAAGTGTTGCACGATATCAATCTCCATATCAATGAAGGGGAGACGCATGTGCTCCTTGGTCCCAATGGATCGGGTAAGACAACGCTCCTGATGACGATCATGGGATTTTCCAATTATACCATAACCAAGGGAAAGATCATATTCAAGGGGGCGGATGTGACGATGATGCATGCCCACGAGCGTGCGAAGCGCGGGATCGGGATGTTGTTCCAGCGCCCACCAACAATATCTGGCTTGAAACTGGGAAAATTGCTGACTGCAATTTCCCATACAAAGCAGGAAAACATCCTGGAACTGGCAAAAACCGTTCATATGGACAAATTCCTCGAACGTGATATCAATAAGGGGTTCTCCGGAGGTGAGATCAAGCGCAGCGAGGTAATGCAGCTGATGATCCAGAACCCGGACTTCGTCATGCTCGATGAACCGGAAAGTGGTGTCGATCTTGAGAACATTGCTCTTATCGGAACAACAATCGGCGCATTGCTGGAAAAGGACAAGTACCTTGCAAAACGGAAAAAAAGCGGCCTTGTCATTACTCACACGGGATTTATCTTGGATTATATCGACGCAGACAAAGGGCATGTGATGTGCGACGGGCAGATCCGGTGCCATGGAAATCCCCGGGAAATCTTAAAGGATATCAAGCAGCGTGGATACAAGGAGTGTCTCGAATGTCGCAACCAGTGAACCTGCCAAAACTTTCGAAAACAGACCAGGATCGTCTCGCACAATCAGGAATCGATCTGACCATGAAGAACCGGTGCGGCAGCTATCTCCAGATGGACCAGGATATCTTCCATGCCGAATGTACACAGGAGGGAATTGAAGTCCTGTCGTACAAGAAAGCGATGGTGATGTATGACGGGCTCAAAGATTATGCTTGGAAAGTTGTATCCCCGGAAAAGGATGAGATCACAAAATATGTTGCAGCACAGAAAGATCCCAAAGGTTACGTGATTATTGCACATAAGGGATCAAATAATATTTTTCCAATCCAAGCATGCCTCTTTCTCGGAAGTGAACAGATCCAGCATGTTCATAACATTATCATCGCTGAAGAAGGGGC
>Ga0182011_10000876_pt1 | contig 26258 bp, 17 predicted proteins | sample 711E1DmetaG_FD_120481 | JGI IMG/M metagenome (GOLD analysis project Ga0182011, IMG submission 120481) | Permafrost microbial communities from Stordalen Mire, Sweden - 711E1D metaG | ecosystem: Environmental > Terrestrial > Soil > Wetlands > Permafrost | place: Sweden: Stordalen | collected...
GCTATCGGCCACAGTTCTACTTCCGCACGACGGACGTGACGGGTTCGGCCAAGCTGCCCGAGGGCACCGAGATGGTGATGCCGGGCGATAACGTTCAGTTGGAGATCACGCTGCATACGCCGGTCGCGATGGAAAAGGGACTTCGGTTCGCTATCCGTGAGGGCGGTCGTACTGTCGGCGCGGGTACCATCAGCGAGATCATTAAGTAGCTTTACGGGAAGCGGCGGGCGTTTGATTGACGCCTGCCGCTTCCGCACGAAGAGATTGAAAATACGCAAGAGAGAGAATTCCGGGGAATAAATCTCCGAAATCGGTTAGGATGAATAGATGCGCGAAATCATTACATTGCAATGTCCGGCGTGCAAGAACAGGAACTACTCGACAACGAAGAACAAGAAGACGACAACCGCTCGTCTTGAGTTCTCGAAGTTTTGCAATACCTGCCGCAAGCACACCGACCACAAAGAGACGAAGTAAAACAGCCACGAAGTAAAGCTACGCAGGGAAAACAGGGAACGGGGCGCAGGGATCGGTAATACCCGACGTTCATTCCCTCCCAGCCACGATTGTCTGAGGGCTTGGGGGAGTAAGCTCAACGGTTAAACTGTCGGTCTCCAAAACCGAACTTCTCGGTTCGAATCCGAGCTCCCCCGCCAGTTTTCCCGGTCTCGCCGCTTGCGGCAAGGCAGAGCAGGTCGGCAGCGATACCAAAGTGTCGGCAGCGATAGCGTGGCTGACGATTGTAGGGCAGAAAGAGATAGTGCGGATCCGTCCGCTGAAAATTTGAGGCAGCATGGCGAAGACGATTGCAGTAGCGGATGTGCAGAGCACCGGGATTGATCGGTTGAAGTCGAAGCCGCGCGAGTTTATGGAGTTCCTCCAAGATGTGCGCGCCGAGATGCGCAAGGTGGTAACGCCGACACGCGCCGAGGTTCAGTCCACCACAACGGTCGTCATTATTACGGTTTTTGTCTTTGCAGGCTACTTCGCCGTGGTAGATGCTCTCTTCGGCAAGGGACTTACGCAGCTGATTGAGTACCTCACCAAGCACTAGCGGCAAGAGACGCAGAGACGCCGAAGCACGGATACAAGCGAAGCAGGGAATGATTTGATTGAGCAACAAGAAGGCACAGTGACCATGTCGGTAGACGAGCAGAAACCAGAGGCGCAGGATCCGGGCGGCGAGCAGCCGACCGAGCAGCTTGCCCCGCCGGTCAACGAGAACTACAAGTGGTACATCATCCACGCCTATTCCGGCTTTGAGCGCAAGGTGCGCGAGTCGCTGGAGAGCCGCATTCAGGCGTTTGGGTTACAGAATCGCATCGGTCGCATCATGATTCCGACCGAGCCGGTCGTCGAACTGCGCAATGGCAAGAAGTACACCATTGAGCGCGTATTTCTGCCCGGATATGTGCTGGTCGAGATGGATCTTGATAACGACATGTGGCACATTATCAAGAACACGCCACGGGTCACGGGCTTTCTGGGCACGGGCGATAAGCCGGTCGCACTGACCGAGGCTGAGGTCAGCTCAATCCTCTTCCGCTCCGACACGACCAAGGACAAGCCCGCCAGCAAGATCAAGTTCGATAAGGGCGAGCAGGTTCGCATCAACGAGGGACCGTTCGCAAACTTCAACGGGACCGTCGACGACATCAACGAAGACCGCCAGACGCTCAAAGTTATGGTCTCGATCTTCGGTCGCTCGACGCCGGTCGAGATCGAGTTTTCGAAGGTCGACAAGGTGGAAGAGTAGAGTTCGCAAGGATCGGCTGACGTGCGCAAAGGCAGGCTGAATTTTTAAGCCGTTCGCAATCGCTGGCAAGAGTTTATCAACACAAATCGGCAGAAGGGCACACGCCCGTCGCCAGAAGAAGATAGAGGATTGAATCATGGCACCGAAGAAGATCACAGGATACGTCAAGCTACAGATTACCGGCGGTAAGGCCACGCCCGCGCCGCCCGTCGGCCCTGCGCTTGGTCAGGCACAGGTCAACATCATGGAGTTCTGCAAGCAGTTCAACGCGCGCACCTCCACGCCGGAGATGACCGGCATGACGATTCCGGTCGTCATCACGGTCTATGCCGACCGCAGCTTCACCTTCGTCACCAAGACGCCGCCTGCGGCCGTTTTGCTGCTGAAGGCCGCTGGCATTGAGAAGGGATCGGGCACTCCGAACAAGGAGAAGAAGGGCAAGGTCACTGAGAAGCAGATCGCTCAGATCGCCACCCAGAAGATGCCCGACCTGAACGCCATCACGGTCGAAGCCGCCTCGAAGTGCATTCGCGGAACGGCCCGCTCGATGGGCATCGAAGTCGTCGCGTAAGCCAGCAATTTTACGCGTCGGTTGGTGGTGTACATCGATAATTGCGCGAGCAATAAATTCGATCAAGACAAAAGCGCGGAGTCCTTCGGGATTTCGCGTTTTCTGTTGCGCTCAAAAGATCTTTGGCTGGGTTGTAATCCTCGGCTCGCTGTAGAGCGTTTTCGGAAGATGATTATCCAGTCTACTCAGGCACGACCGAAAAGCGCCAACGGCGCGCCCTATACCAGCATGGGGCGTAGCCCCATGAAGGCTCGGGAAGAAAAAGTTGAGGGCTGAATGCACGATCTATAGGGTCACGCTCGCGCATCCGCTCGATTTTGGCCTTACGGCGTGCGTGCCGGAGCTAACGGCATAATCATCTTTCGGAAATGGTGCAGACCGTTGTGGTGCGAGCAAAAGCAGATCCCTCCGCTTCGCTGCGGAATGACAAGCAAAAAGAGCTGCGGAATGACAAACAAATTGGTCTATAGCAATTCAGAAAACGCTCTGATCAGCGGGTGGTGAAAGTCTTGTCGGGGGCGTTGCAGAGGGGGGCAAGTGGGCAGTCGGCGCAGTGGGGCTTGCGCGCGACGCAGACGGCGCGACCGTGCGCGATGATGCGGTGGCTGAAGTCGACCCACGCGGGTTTGGGGATGATTTGCATCAGGTCGCGCTCGACTTTTTCTGGCGTGGCCTCGCGGGTGAGGCCGAGGCGGCGAGCGATGCGCAGGACGTGCGTGTCGACGACGATGCCGTCGGCGATGTGGAACCATGTTCCGAGGACGACGTTGGCCGTCTTGCGCGCGACGCCGGGGATGCGCAGCAGCTCGGGCATGGTCTGCGGCACTTTGCCGCCGAACTCTTGGCTGACGATGCGGCCCGCGCCTTGCAGCGACTTCGCCTTGTTGCGAAAGAAGCCGGTGCTGCGGATCAGCTCTTCGATCTCGGGTAGGCTGGCGGCGGCCATAGCTTTGGGCGTGGGGAAGGCTTTGAAGAGCGCGGGCGTGACGAGGTTGACGCGCACATCGGTACACTGCGCTGACAAGATTGTGGCGACCATGAGCTGCCATGCGCTTTTGTGGTGGAGGGCGCAGATGGCGTTGGGGTAGGTCTGCGCGAGCGTGTCGAGGATGGCGGTGACGCGCGTCGGGTTTGTGGGGGATTTTTTCGTGGCCATGTGTTTGTCTTGCATAAGATTATAGGTCGGGCCTTCAGCCCTCTGGAAATCGAATTAGGCCTCGGACCTAGGGCTTCGCCCTAGGCTGGTATAGGACGCGCCTTTGGCGCTTTGCCGGCAAAGGCAACGACAACGGCAAGGGCGTGAATGTTGTTGGAAGAAAGGTTCGGAGATCTGTGGTTGCGCCGAGTGCTTCGGGGTCCTTCGCTTCGCTCAGGATGACAGCAAGAACATACAACGGCAAGAACAACGGCAACGGCAAAGGCGAAGACAAAAGCAAAGCAGAACAGTGGCAATCCATGCGATTTCGCATCCCACCCATCGCGATGAGACTGCGATGGATGGGGCACCCGGCGATTTCTCATCCCATCCATCTGGTATAGGTAACGCCTTTGGCGCTAACTGCAAATGGTGTTGGACTATCCGAGGCGGTCGAGGGTCTCTTGCGGGGTGAGGCGGACGCAACTGAAGATGGGGTAGTCCTTCAGGGTGTAGAGGCTGATCTCGGTCTCGCGGAGCTGTTGGACTAGGTCGAGGAAATCTTCGGGGAAGTTGGTCTCGAAGGCTACGACGAACTCCTGGTCGTCGAGGCCGAAGGAGTAGGTGGTGTTGAGCTTGACGCGTGGATAGAGCAGCCCGATGCGGATGTGTTCGTCCATCAGGCGTTTGCGCTCCGACATTGAGAGAAGGTACCACGGGCGCGTCTTCCAGAACGGATAGATGAAGACGTACTTCTGCCTGCCGGGACGGATGGCGCCGCGGCCCTCGCCCTCGCTCTCGTCGGGGCGGCCAATCTGGTACTGTGAGCGCTTGGTCATGGCGAGGAAGTTGTGCGGCGTGGTGAGGTAGCCGCCGAGCGGGGTGCGCAGCAACTCGGCGCGCATCTGGTTCAGCTCGTCGACGCCGTAGCCGATGCTCCAGACACAGAAGTCCACGTCGCCACGGGTGCCGAGAGTGGAGTAGGTGAGCGAGAGGAACTCGCCGACCTTGTTCCACTTGTCGAGGACGGTGGTAAAGGCCGCCTTGTGCTCGGCGCGGACGGCTTCGGGTAGGCGACGCCACTCCGGCAGCAGCTTGTAGAAGGTGAAGCAGACGATCTGGCGACGGGGTGAGGCGGCTTCGTGGGTGGGGTGCGTCTGCGTTGTGGGATCGGGCATGGGGCGATTGTCTCTCGGTGTGTGGTTGGTCCAAAGGGGGTGCGGTGGAAAAGATTGGGTACGTTTGGTTACTTAAATATTGGATGCAGGTGGTGGCTGTTCCGATTTGGGATGTAGGGTTGGGTGTGTTCATTTATTTGCTTGATCCGCAGAGTAGGAGGAATCGCGTGTACCAAGGTGTATTCCGCACTGGAGTTTACGCTGAAGTTTGCACAGGGGCAGCCGATGTGACTGATAGATCAGGCTTAATGGAGGCGCGCCGATGAGTGACGCGGGTCGAATCGGAGAGATCACGGAGGTCCAGTTCCCGATGCCGGTGGGTGCGGCAGGCGGAGCGCAGTCTTCTGCGAAACGCGAGGTGACGGAGCTCGAGCGACGGGTGCGGGCACACAGCATCGACGTGGAAGATATGGCTGCCGACTCGGCGCAGGTCAGCGAGATTGGGGCGCTGATCTCGCAGGCAGGCCAAGTCAGCGACGTGCGTTTTGAGAAGGTCGCTTCGCTGAGGCAGGCGATTCAGGCGGGGATCTACCGTATCTCCGCCGAGGCGCTGGCCGATAGCATTCTGGAAGAGCTGCTGCGGCCTCGGCCCGGACGGGCGAGAGGCGTCGGCGAGGCTTGAGCAGGGGCGGTTGCGGAGACCTGACAACGGTAACAGCAGATTCCTCCGCTGCGCTGCGGAATGACAAACAGGTAACGGCAACTGTGGATGCAGCGATTCTGGCTGTGCCAGAACGACGGCGTATGGAGCGTTTGCGAGGGACCTCGCTCGAAGCGACGATCAAAACGGTCGTGGCGCGGCGCTGGGTTGACGGAGGGAATAAAATAGATACAGAGGTGGTATGCGATGGTGGCGGAGGGGAGAATCACAGCACGACAACAAGCGATTCTGACGGCCATCGTCGAGAGCTATATAGAGACTGGCGAGCCGGTGGGTTCGGGCACAATCGCCGGGACCATCGCGCGGGTGCTGGCGGGTGGTGGACACGCCGCAGGGCTGAGTTCGGCCACCGTACGTAATGAGATGGCCGAGCTGGCCAACGAGGGGTTGCTGGAGCAGCCGCACACCTCGGCCGGACGAGTGCCGACGGCGCGGGCCTTTCGCATGTACGTCGAGCGACTGGGCGGAGTACGGTTGCAGCGGGGACGGCGGCTACAGGGCGACTCGCCGAGCGGATCGCAGCGGTTGCACTTGGAGTCGCAAATCGATTCGAGCTTTGCCGGCGTCAACGGGACGCAGGCCATGTTGGAGCGGACCAGCCATGTGCTGGCGACCGTATCTAGCGGAGTGGGTGTGGCCGTTGCAATGGTCGCGGGCGGAGACACGCTGGAGCATATCCATTTTTCGCGGCTGGGTAAGGCGCGAGTGCTGGCCGTCGTAGTGACGCGCTCGGGGTTGGTGCGCGACCGGATGTTGTCGCTTGAGGCCGACGTATCGACGCGTGAGCTGGATGCGGCGGCGAACTTTTTGAACGAGCACTTCCACGGCTGGAGCATCGAGCGGGTGCGCGCGGAGATTGGCCAGTTGGTCGAGCGCGAACGTAGCGAATACCAGCGGCTGCTGGCGTCGGTAGAGGAGCTTTGGGCCGGAGCCGTCCCGGAGGGCGACGCGGGTGGCCAGACCGTCTACGTCGAGGGCGTGGCAAATCTGTTGGGCGCGCGCGCCGTGGGCAGCGCCGAGGATCTGGCTCGGCTGCGCGAGGTGCTGGCTGCGCTGGAGGCCAAGCAGCGGCTGGTCGAGTTGCTCGACGCCTACATCGACGCCAGGCAGGAGTCGGTGCGGGTGATCTTCGACTTGGAAGAACACGCGCCAGAGCTGGCCGGGTTGGTGTTGATCGCGGCCCCCGCTCGCATGGCGGGCGATGGGCGCGGGACGGTCGGAGTAATCGGACCCAAGCGAATTCATTACGAGAACACCATGAACGCCGTAAGCTACATTGCACAGGTCTTCGAGCGAATGCTGATTCCGATGGGGTAGGGCAGGGAAGGATAACGGCAAGTGCAAGGGCAAAGACTATGGGCGCGAACATTCTGCATTCCCACCCATCGCGATGAAGCTGCGATGGATGGGCACCCGATAGTTGGAGTTGAATGGGGATAGAACTGGCAAAGGCAAAAATGCGGGAGCTCCGCTGCGCTGCGGAATGACAAATGAAAATGTTACGGAATGACCGAAATTTGATTGCAAACATTGTGCGGGTTGTTTTGTGCGGCTGAGAGGGCGAGATGGCGAAGGAGTGGGAGAAGGTCGCGCGTTGGGCCGGAATCGGCAACAATAGAAGGACAGGAAATTTGCATAGGAGCAGCAAAGGAATGGTTGAGGAGACAACAGTGCAGGCAGTAGACGCAGGGGAGTTGAAGGACGGCTCGGAGGTTGGCGTGGCGGAGACTGCCGACGCGGGTGGAGAGGCTATCGCGGATCAGGCTACGACTTCGACGGATGCGGCGTTGCGCGATGAGTTGGAGAAGACGCGCGGCGAGCGGGACCAGTTGATGGACCGCTTGGCGCGCTTGCAGGCCGAGTTCGAAAACACCCGGCGGCGCGAGGTTAAGGAACGTGCCGACCTACGCGACTACGCGGTGCAGGGAGCGGTCGAGCCCTTCCTCGCCGTGATGGACAACTTCCAGTTGGCGCTGAAGGCCGATGGTTCGGTCGAGCAGTTGCGCGCCGGCGTCGAGCTGATTCTGAAGCAGATGGAGGAGGCGCTGAAGGGGTTGCAGGTGCAGCCGGTCGAGACGGTCGGGACGCAGTTCGATCCGCGAGTCCACGAGGCACTGGGCAGCATCGAAACTAAGGAGTTTCCCGACCATCAAGTGATGGAGGAGATTCGTCGCGGCTACAAGATTCGCGAGAAGCTGCTACGTCCGGCGCTGGTGCGAATCGCCAGCAATAATGCGGTGGTGAACGAGTAAGGCAGTGGTGATTTGTGAGTAACGGCAAAGGCGGAAGCAGATTCCGCTATGTTGCGGAATGACAAACAATGAAACAGGCAACAGCAAGAGCAAAGATAAATGCGGGGATTCTTCGCTTTGCTCAGAATGACAAACAGGCGGGAAATTTTAAGAGATGAGTGCATCGGCAAACGTGACTAAGGCTGATTTTTATGAGGTGTTGGAGGTCTCGCGCGAGGCGAGCGATCAGGAGCTGAAGGCCAGCTATCGCAAGATGGCGATGAAGTACCACCCAGATCGCAATCCGAACAATCCAGAAGCCGTGGAGAAGTTCAAGGAGTGCAACGAGGCGTACCAGATCCTGAGCGACGCGGAGAAGCGCGCGGCCTATGATCGCTACGGCCACGCGGCGTTTCAGGCGGGCGGCCCGGGCGGCGGCAATCCCTTCGCTGGCGCACAGGGATTTCAGGGCGACCTGGGAGACATCTTCGGCGATCTGTTCGGCGAGATGTTCAACATGGGCGGCTCGGGTGGTTCGCGGCGAGCCTCGCGGGCGCAGCGTGGGCGAGACCTGCGCTACGACCTCTCGTTGGAGTTCGAGCAGGCCGTCTTCGGCGTCGAAAAAGAGATTACGATTCAGCGGCTGGACCCCTGCGAAGATTGTCGCGGAACGGGCGGCGCCAACGGCAAGGCTCCGACCACCTGCGCCCAGTGTGGCGGGCGCGGACAGGTGCGCTTCCAGCAGGGATTCTTCTCTGTGGCCAAGACCTGCGGACGCTGCAACGGGTCGGGCTCAACGATCAGCGATCCGTGCCCGACCTGCCGCGGCGAGGGAGTGCAGGTTCATAAGCACGATATTCTGGTGAAGGTTCCGGCGGGCGTCGAGCAGGACACGCGCATCCGCTATCAGGGCGAGGGCGAGTCGGGACGATTCGGCGGACCGGCAGGCGATCTCTACGTCGTGCTCTCGGTCAAGGCGCACAAGTTCTACGAGCGCGATGGCGACGATCTGCACTGCGTCATGCCGATCTCGTTCCCGCAGGCAGCGCTGGGCACGGAGTTGGAGATTGAGACGCTGGAAGGTCCGGCGGCGCTCAAGATTCCCGAGGGCACACAGAACGGCCGCCAGTTCAAGCTGCGCGGCAAGGGCGTGCCGCACCTGAACTCGCACGGCAAGGGCGATCTTATCGTCGAGGTGCGCGTCACCACGCCCGCCAAGCTGACTCGGGAGCAGCGTGAGCTGCTACAGCAGCTTGACGCGACACTTGCGGTCGAGAACACCCCAACCAACCGCGGCCTCTTCGACAAGATGAAGGAAATGTTCAGCTAGGTCTCTGACCGCTTGAAGTGGTCCATCAGTGGGTGCCCCATCCTTGCGGCGTACTTGTTCTTGCCGCAAGGGTGGGATCACAAATTTACATGGTCAGAGACCTTGGTGCTTGCCGCACGGGCGAATGCATCTTCGGCGTAGAGGCAACGTAAACGGTCACGGAGAGATTCGTGGCCGTTTACATTTGTGAGGCGGCGATGGCGATGGCGGCGATGGCTGCGGTTTCGGCGCGGAGGATGCGCGGGCCTAGCGTGACGTGCGTCCAGGCGTGCTGGGTGAAGAGATCCATCTCCTCCGGCGTCCATCCGCCTTCGGGTCCGATGGCCAGCGCGAGGTCGGTGGAGTCGTGCGTGGGGGGAGTGTTTGCATCCCACCCATCGCGGTGATGCTGCGATGGATGGGGCACCCGGACTTCTGTGTCGCCCGGAGCGAAATGCGGTGATTCTTCGCTCCGCTCAGAATGACAAAGGGCCGCGGCTAGGGTGAGCGTCTGCTCGGTCTCGCTGAGGAGGATGCGCGTGGCGGCGGACTCGCTGGCGAGCGCAGCGGCCAGCGCGATGGGGTCGGCGATCTCCGGGATGTCGGTGCGGCGGGATTGCTTGGCGGACTCCAGCGCGATGCGACGCCAACGGTCGGCTCGTTTGGCGGCGGCTTGCGCTAGGTGCTTCTCCGTGCGCCGCGCGAGGATCGGCGTGATGCGCGCGACGCCCAGCTCGGTTGCCTTCTCGACGGCCCACTCGAAGTGGTCGAACTTGAAGACGGCCAGCAGCAAGTGGATGGGCAGGGCGGCGTCTGCCTGCAACTCTTCGTGCAGAGCAAAGCGGACCTCGTCTTCCGACACAGAGACAATCTCGGCGCGATGCAGAAAACCGTTGGCGACGACGTCGAAGATCTGCCCTGGCTCGGCGCGCAGTACGCGGGCAAGATGCAGCGCCTGTTCGCCGGTCAGTGCGGCTGTGGTGGGGTGGCCCGTCTGTGGGCTCCAATTATCGGCGATCCAGCGGCGTCTCATAGGCAGTTGTGAGTAAAGGCAACGGCAAGTGCAAGGGCTTTGTCAGGATTTGGGAATGGGGATGGTCAGCGAGCCTTGGTGGTAGAAGTCGAGGGTAATGGTTGCGCCCTTGCGCTGGTCCCAGAGGGACTGCGGGATGGGGAAGTGGAGCAGGACCATGCCTTCGCCGTGACCTCTGGGGTCGATGGCGCTTTCGCGTGCGAGCGGCACGCTGGCCAGCGGCTTCAGCGCGGGAAAGGTGGTGTAGAGGCTGGCGAGGTCGCGCTCCTCGACCGCGCTGGTGGTGGTGACGCTGTCGTCGGCGCTGGTCAGCGTGGCGGTGATGTCCTTCAGGAAGAGCGGGACGTGTAGGTGGTTGTCAACACGCACGGTGGCCAGAACGTAGAGGTCGTCCTCCGACGGGTCGACGTGGCCGACGACTTTGGAGTCGGTCTTGAAGGCGGTGTGCGTGGGCAGAATCGCAACGTGCGTGACGGCAGCGTCGGCGGTGTGGCGCGGAAGGTAGAAAAACGCCAGCGCGGCAATGGTACCAATCACAACGACAGCGATTAGCGCGGGAACCAGAATGCTGCGGCGTTCGGTTTGGGAAAAAGTCAGTTCAGCCATCACAATTAAGAATAACAGCGAAGATCAGTGATGAGTGGGCGGGCTCGGGTTGGTCTAGGGTAAACGCATGAATCGCTGGTGAGTGTGTTTTAGATGTATACAACACTCCTCTCTTCTTCAGACGTGCTGTCGGGATTTTGCACCTATTCGCAATCTACCTCGCCCGATCTCTGCCCCGGTGTTCGTGCTGCCTACGAGGCTTTGTTCGTGCTGCCTACGAGGCTTTTAATAACGCAGTAGTAATAAGCCGATGATAAATTTCGTGCCGTGAGCTGACCGCTGAAACTACCGCACAGGCAGTGCTGCCAGCTTTGCATCCGGCAGCGACACGCCAAGAATCGCAGCCAACGTAGGCGCAATCTGCCGCATGTCAACTACACCGAGGTCTTTGCCGTGCGCGATGCCCTGACCCGTGGCGAAGAAGGAAGAGCGCATCGCCGGCAACTTCTGCGGGTCGAAGCCATGCATCCCTTTCACCATCGGTGGACCAACCAGCGCCCCAGCGATTCCGCTTCCCGTGTAGTAGTCATCCTTCAGCGTAACGATAAAAGCCGCGTCAGGAAAGCCTCCCAGCTTCGTTATTGCGTTATGATCGTAGACCGTCTCTACGCCGCTGGTCGGATCGGCGGCCAACTTATCCAGCAACGCCTTTACCTGATCGCGTGTCTCCGTGTCGTTGGCGTCGTGCAGTATAACCGCCGCCATGCCGCCCGCCAGCCACGGCTGCGCCTTCCACGACTTCACCTGCACCGCGCCGCTCGCCGACTTACCCAACTGAATCAACCCTGCTTCAATAAACGGGATATATAAATTCGTCGCATGTTCAACCTTGGTAAATCCGTGATCAGAGACAATCACCACAACGGCATTCGGATAATTCGCTAACTCCTGAGTCGTCAGCCGACCCACCATACCATCCAGTCCTTCCAGATCCTCGTTTACCTCCGCAGTAAACGGTCCATGCAGATGCTCCTCTTCATCCAGCGAGCTAAGATGAATCGTCATAAACTCCGGCCGATGATTCTTCAAAATATCCAGCGAATAGAGCGTTCGAATCTCGTCACTTGCCAGCGTCGTATCATTGCCAATCATGTATTCCACGCCAATGCGTGCTGCCATGCGTGCCAGTTCGTCATCTGGACGCGAAATCGCATTCATCAACAGACGATCATCCGGATTAGAGCTGTCCCCCGGCGAAGCGCCGCGCCAATACTCAGGAATCAGATCGTCAATCCCCGCTGCATTCACCGTTACCGGCCACGATACGCTCGCCGTATGCAGACCCGCGGCATGAGCCGCAGCCCACAGCGTCGGTACCTTTACCTGCTCGGCATACCATAGCCACGCGCCTGCAAATTTCCGTTCCGGATCAAACCGTGTATTGTTCAGAACCCCGTGTTCCGCTGGCGCAACACCCGTTATCAGCGTCGTATGGCTGGGATAAGTCACCGTCGGATAAACCCCGATCACGCCCTCGGCGTGCGTGCCCTCCGCCAATATCCGTCGCAGGTTTGGAATCTTCAGTTGATGGGCATCGGCCTGCGTCACGTAGTCGGGGCGCAATCCATCCAGCGAGATCAGCAACACCGGCTGGTGTTGCGCTTGAGTTGGCAATGAGGTTTGAGCAAGCAACGGAGAGGTAATTAACAGTAGAAGCCCGTAAGCAATTGTAAGTTTCCGCATAGTTAATAAGAACATCAATCACCAAATATAGTTTGAATAGCAGTTGAATAATTCAAGCCGAATAAATCACAGAATAAATAGAAATCCAGAATAGGCAGTCCCCACCAACAATTTTTCTGCGCCATCTTGCAATTGATCGTCCATTCACAATCAGTTCATTACCGCGTTATGTGAGTCTCCTATTTTTTCGTTTATATGACACACCAAAGATTAAACCCCCTGCGCATCTTAACGCTCGTTGCTCTCTTGGTTGCCTTCTCCTCTCAGCTCCATGCACAGTACGATAACGGCAGCATCCTTGGCACCATACGCGACTCCAGCGGAGCTGCTATTGCTAACGCCTCCATCGACATTACCAACACCGCCACCGAGATCACCACCGAGGCCAAAACCAACGCCGCCGGAGAGTATGACGTTCCCTCCCTGCGCGTCGGTGTCTACACCATCTCGGCCAGCGCCGTCGGATTCAACGACGCAGTAGCACAGAATATCACTGTCTCCATCGGGAATCGTCAGCACATCGACCTCACGCTAACGGTTGGCACCGCAGCAACCGCAGTCGAAGTCACCGACGTTGCTCTCCAAATCGAAACCGCCACCAGCGAGCGCGGCCAAAACATCACCAACTATCAGAGCGAGGCCTTCCCCCTCGTTACCCGAAACTACTCTGACCTACTCAGCCTTGTCCCGGGAACTCGCCAGCCGCCTTCTGCCGCCACCACCAGCTCGATCAACTCTCTGGTTCGCGCCGGGGCTTACAACGTAAACGGCCAGCGTAGCATGTTCAATAACTTTCTTCTCGACGGCATCGACAACAACGCCTACGGTGAGTCCAATCAGGGATTCGATAACCAGATCATTGCCGTTCCGCCAGACTCCGTCGCCCAGTTTCAGATCGTCACCAATAACGAGAGCGCTGAGTATGGCCGTTCCTCCGGCGCCACCATCAACGTCGCCTCGCAGAGCGGTACCAACCACATTCACGCCACCGTCTACGAGTTCATTCGCAACACAGACCTCAACGCCACTGGTTTCTTTAAGCCCTCCACCGTTGGTGGAACCGGCATCACCACCCCATTCAAAAAGCCCGACTTCAAGCGCAACCAATTTGGCTTCAACGTCAGCGGTCCCGCGATCAAAAACAAGTTCTTCTACTTCCTCGACTACGAGGGCTTCCGACAGAAGCTCACCCCTCTCAGCGTCCTGACCCTTCCCACGCAGAATGAACTCGCCGGCAAGCTGGTCGTCGATGTACAGAATCCCGTCACGGGTACGCCCTACTCGGCTGGCACCGCGATTCCCATCAACTCGCTCTCACAGCAAATCGTCAACCTGTTCAAGAACATTACCAGCCTTCCAGCCTCCGGTGTTGCATCGACCGGCCTAGCTTCCAGCGATTATGCCGTTGAAGTTCCCTTTTCCGACCACTCCGACAAAGGCGACTTTCGCCTAGACTTTCAGCAGAGCCCGAGCAGCTCTTGGTTTCTACGTATCTCCGACCGCAAGGAAAACGCCGTCAACTATCCGGCCATTCCCTTGCCGCTCGACGGATCCACCAACGGTTCGATCCGCGTTCTCAATCAGCAGGCAGCTCTCGGCTATACCCACGTCTTTGGCCCCGACAAGATTCTTGATGCACGCGTCGGTCTCTCCCGCACCAAGGCTGGCAAGTACACTCTCTCCATCGGGCACAACGAGATCACCATCCCCGGCCTGACCTCCAACCCCATTGTTGCTGGTGGATTGCCTACCATGACCGTCACCAACTTCAGCACCTTCGGTCGCCAGAGCACCAATCCTCAATGGCAGAATCCAGCCGTCCTCGACCCCAAGGTCAATTTCACCTATATCAAGGGGCATCACTCCCTCAAGTTTGGTTACGAGTACGAGCACATCTGGATGGCTGTCAACGACAACAACCCGCTCTTCGGGGCTTTCTACTTTCAGGCTGCATCCAGCGCTTGCCCCTACAAAATCATCAACAATGTCAAGATCCCAACCATGACCGGATGCAACAGTGTTGCAGCCTCCGTTGCCGACAACAACTGGGCCGACTTCCTCTTCGGCAACAGCAGTTCCTACGCCTTCGCAAACTACTACGTCGCTCACCTCCGCCAGACCATGGACAACGTCTACGCGCAGGACGACTGGAAGATCGCACCCAACCTCACCCTAAACCTAGGCCTGCGTTGGGAGTACGCTTCGCCCTACTCCGATGGCAACAACGCCGTCTCCAACTTTGATCCCACCACGCAAACCGTTCTCACTACCACTCCCGGAGCCAGCGGCGTCGGACTCACCCCCTACACAGGCCACAGCGGCGTCTATGGTCACACCCTCCTAAATCCAGCTCTCGGCGACTTTGGCCCCCGCATCGGTTTCGCCTATGCCCCCGATCCCAACACGGCCATTCGCGGCGGCTTTGGCATGAGCTATGCTCACTACACGCGTGCGGGCTCTGCCGACGTGCTTCCCATCAACGTGCCGCAGGCTCAATTTGGAACCGTCTTTCAAAGCGCACCCAACGCCTCCCCTCACTGCGCCACCCCATTGCCAAAGCAGATCATCGCCCCCGGTGCCACCACTCCGTCTTGCTACGCAACTCTCGATCAGGGTTTCTCCTCCGATCTCACCACCACCTTCAACCCGGCCACTGCTGCCGTCACCTACATTCCCAAGGACACCAAGGATAGCTACGTTGAGAGCTACTTCCTCAGCGTCCAGCGCGCGCTTGCCAAAAATACTCTGCTCGACATCGCCTACATTGGCAACCGTGGCATCAAGCTACAGGGATTTCTCAACGCCAATCAGAGGGACCCGTCGAACGGCTTGGCCCGTCCCTTCACCAACTGGCCTTCGGATATCACCGAAGCTCTCAACGAGTTCGATTCCAACTACAACGCGCTTCAGGTCAAGTACGAGCAGCGCTTTGTTCGCGGCCTCACTCTACTCAACTCCTTCACCTGGTCGCACGCTCTGGACAACGCCAGTGCCGCGCTCGAAGGCAACACTCCAGCGCCGCAGGATGGAACCAACCTTCGCGCCGACTACGGCCAGTCTGACTACAACCTGCCCGTCGTCAACATCACCAGCTTCGTCTACGAACTGCCCGTAGGTCGCGGTCGCCAATTCCTCCCCAACGCCAGCCCCTTGGTCGATTCCGTCCTCGGCGGATGGCAGATCAGCACCATCAACACCATGCAAGCTGGTACACCCTTCAACCTCACCTACAGTCCTGCGACTGCCAACCAAGTCTCCACGCAGATCAACGCAAACTACCGTGGTCTGAATGCCTACCGTCCCAACGTTGTCTCCGGAGTTGCCAAGATCAAGAACACCCAGCTCGCCAATGGATACATCCAGTACGTCAACCCGGCAGCCTTCTCGCTGCCAGCAACCTCGGGGAACCCCTTCGGCAATGCCTCGCGCAATCCTCTCCGTGGAACGGCCTTCTACCAGACCGATTTATCCCTCAACAAGAAGTTCTCCACCCCGGTCGAAAGTCTGAAGATGGAGTTCCGCACCGAGTTCTACAACGTCTTCAACCACACCAACCTATACCTCCCCAGCACCATCGGTGGAACCTTCGGAAGCGTGGCCAGTACCGGCGGCCAAATCTCCAGCACCTTCGAGCCACGCATCATTCAGTTTGGTCTGAAGATCCTCTACTAAGGGAGTGTATGGAAATAATATTTACAACTATGCAAGCTATTTATGGGACGTAACGTTAGGTTTTTGACCATTTGAAGTTGTACATCAGTGGGTGCCCCATCCTTGCGGCGTACTTATTCTTGCCGCAAGGGTGGGATCGCACAAATTTACGTGGTCAGAGACCAAGGAAAGTCCTGAATTAGAGCGGCTCCCGAATTTGTGTAGACCAGATTTGTTGTCATTCCGTAGCGAAGGGAGAATCTGTTTTTTGTCGTTCGACTATGGCATACACTATTACGGGAACCGCTCTAGTCCTTGACCTTTCCTCGGGAGCTAAAGCCCATTTATTTGCGACACTTGCGGCGGGACTAAAGTCCCGCCCTTTCAAAATGTCTATTTATGCAGAGGCTCTCCTAAAAAACCCTTGATCGTGACTTCCTTTCGACTGTCGGTAGGAGGCAGAACGAGGTTGCCCTCGATCGGCGAACCGTCCACGATGAGGGAGATCTGGTTGCCATCCCCCTTGCGCTCGATGGAGATATGGTAGACCACTCCGCGAAAGATGCGGGTAGCCTTGAAGCCCGGCCAGTTCTTCGGAATCACCGGTGCTATCTCAAGACCGTCGAGGGTGGTGCGGATGCCGAGGATCCACTGGACGATGGCGTAGTAGTTCCATGCCGCGGTACCGGTGAGCCAGGAATTTTTGGCCTCCCCGAAAGTGGGGGCGTCCTTGCCCGCGATCATTTGCGCGTAGACGTAGGGTTCGCAGCGGTGCAGATCGCTGATCTCCTCCCGTGCCGAGGGGTTGATGCGGCTGTAATAGTCGTGGGCCTGGTCGCCATGGCCCAACCGTGTCTCTCCAATCATGACCCAAGGATTGACGTGGCAGAAGACGCCAGCATTTTCCTTGTATCCCGGCGGGTAGGAAGAGATTTCGCCCAGATTCAGGTAGTACTTCGAGTAGGGCGGCTGGAGTACGACGATGCCGTGTTTGGTGGCTAAGTGCTCATGCGTAGCGGCTAAAGCCTTGGCTGCCCTGCCATCGTCGAGGCCGATGCCAGCCAGCACGCAGAAGCCATTGGATTCGATGAAGATTTTACCTTCGGCACACTCTTTGGAGCCGATCTTGGCGCCGGAGTCGTCATAGGCTCGTAGGAACCACTCGCCGTCCCAGCCATGCTCGTGCACCACCTGCTCCATCTTGGTGCCCTCGCGGAGGTAGGTGTCTGCCTCGGCATTCAGTCTACAGTGCTTCGCAATTGCAGCAAGTTCGCGGCTGGCGGACACAAAGAGTCCGGCGATGAAGACCGACTCGGCCACCTGACCACCCTTGTTTGTGGTGGTCTGAAAAGACTGGCCGGGAGTCGAGGAGAAGCAATTCAGATTGAGACAGTCGTTCCAGTCGGCACGGCCGATGAGCGGTAGCCCATGGGGTCCAAGCCGCTCCAACGTGTAGGAGAAGCTGCGCAGTAAGTGCTCGTAGAGCGGCTTCTCAGAGCCAGGCTGGTTGTCAAAGAGAACCTCTTCGTCCAAAATGCTCCAGTCGCCGGTCTCCTTGAGATAGGCTGAAACGCCAACGATGAGCCAGAGTGGATCGTCATTGAAGCCACCGCCGATGTCGTTGTTGCCACGCTTGGTGAGTGGCTGGTACTGGTGATAGGCTCCGCCGGTGGGGAGTTGCGTGGCGGCCAGATCCAGAATGCGTTGGCGAGCACGCTCAGGGGCCATGTGCACAAAACCGAGCAGATCTTGATTGGAGTCGCGGAATCCCAGCCCGCGGCCAATGCCGGATTCATAGAAGGAGGCCGAGCGCGACAGGTTGAAAGTCACCATGCACTGATAGGCGTTCCAAATATTTACCATGCGGTTTGTGTGGATGTCGGGCGTGTCCACTTGGAAGATGCCCAGTAGTTTATCCCAGTGCTGGCGCAGACGCTCGAAGGCCGCGTCGGCCTGCTTGGGGTCAAGATACTTTGCGATAACCGGCTTGACCTGCTTCTTGTTGATGGTCTGCGAGTCCTCCGGGTCGAACTTCTGGTCCACTGGATTTTCCTGATAACCCAGTACAAAAGCGATTTGGCGTGTCTCTCCGGGGGCCAGGTCGAGCTTGACCTGATGGGCTCCGATCGGCGACCAGCCGTGGGCGATGGAGTTGGTGAGTTGGCCAGCCTCCACAGCGGCAGGGGAATCCCAGCCGCGGTAAGGTCCCAGAAACGCCTCGCGCTGGGTGTCGAAGCCGGCGCTCTGCTCGGAACAACCAAAGTAGGCAAAGTGGTTGCGGCGCTCGCGGTACTCGGTCTTGTGATAGATCACGCCATCTTCGACTTCTACCTGTCCGATGTTGAAGTTGCGCTGGAAGTTGGTGGCGTCGTCCTGAGCGTCCCATAGGCAAAACTCGATGCTGGCGAAGGTAGAGATTTGCGCTCGGGTTGCGCGCCGGTTGGTGACCGTGAGCTGCCAGATTTCCAGATTTTCGTCCAGCGGCACAAAGTAGCGGGTGTGAGCCTCGATTCCGTTGTAGGTCGATCCAATCACCGTGTAGCCCATACCGTGACGACAGGAGTAGTTTTCGAGGTCATGTCGCGTTGGTTGCCAGGAGGGCGACCAGAACTGGCGCGATTCGTCGTCGCGCAAATAGATGTAACGTCCGCCAAAATCCATGGGTGCGTTGTTGTAGCGATAGCGGGTAAGTCGGCGCAGGCGTGCATCGCGATAGAACGAGTATCCCCCCGCAGTGTTGGAAATAATGCCGAAATACGCTTGACAACCCAGATAGTTGATCCAAGGCAAAGGTGTGTTCGGTTGTGTGATGACATACTCGCGATTTTGGTCGTCGAAAAATCCAAATTTCATAACGGTAATTCCCCCCAGGCACGGACGCCGTTTAGTGTATTCCCTGAGAGGCAATTTGATCAAACGTTTTTCTAAAGACTTTTGTGGTACTTTTGTGGACGAAGCGTAATTGCAATTGGCGCGGTGCCAAAGTGAGACTTTTGTCGCGCAAGGCAAAATAGAAACGCTCCATCGGGACGCCGGAGGCCGTTGTCAGACCTTCTGAGAGAGATTTTGCTTAAATTCCACCACTGTGTTTCGCGTAAGTAAGTAATGGAATTGCGAGCTGGTGAAAGCAGCATTGGAGTTCTGAGGTTGACAATCGTTGCGTGTAATTGCAATAGTGCCGAGGATTCTTTCAAACGGAATTTGTGGAGATGAACCGGTTGGAGTGGCAGTAGGCGAAGTTTGAGGCGCTAAGAGCCGTGCCGGAAACTTTGCATCGGCGGTACAACTCGGACAGAAGACCGTATTCAGTCTTTTGTAAACGCACAGAGACTATGCCGCACAGGGATCGAGGGGGAATAAATGCATCTTCATTTTCTGGATATAGCAATCATTCTGGCTTATCTACTGAGTACTGTGTTCATTGGATACTGGGTTTCAAAACGCGCTTCGCAAAGTATGCAGAACTATTTTCTGGGCGGCAATGCACTGCCTTGGTACGTGCTGGGCATCTCCAACGCGTCGGGAATGTTCGACATTAGCGGCACCATGCTGCTGGTCTATTGGATGTTCATCTACGGATTGAAGAGTGTGTGGATCCCCTGGCTATGGCCGACCTTCAACCAGATATTTCTCATGGTCTACCTTTCATCGTGGCTGCGCCGCTCCAATGTGATGACCGGCGCGGAGTGGATCAAGACGCGGTTCGGCACTGGGAGGGGGGCGCAGTTATCGCACCTGATCGTGGTGGTTTACGCCTTCGTAAGCATCATTGGATTCTTCACTTACGGCTTCAAGGGCATTGGTAAATTTGCCGCCACATTTCTACCTTGGCACTTATCTCCCAATGTTTATGCGCTGATTCTGATCGCCATTACGGCCATTTATGTCATCAAGGGAGGCATGATCAGCGTTGCCATCACGGAAGTCGTTCAGTTCGCGATCCTGTCTATCGCCTCGTTTTCCGTCGGCATTATTGCCATGATGAAGGTGTCGCCGGATACGCTGCACCGGGTGGTGCCTGCCGGGTGGGACAACATTTTCTTCGGCTGGCACTTGAATCTCGATTGGTCTACCTTGCTACCCTCGGCCAGCGGCAAGATCGCTCAGGATGGCTATGGGCTGTTCGGTTTCTTCGTGATGATGCTGCTTTTCAAGGGCGTGCTGGTTTCCGCGGCTGGTCCCGCACCCAACTACGATATGCAGCGTGTGCTTGCGGCCAAGAATCCGCGTGAAGCATCGATGATGAGTGGCTGGGTCAACCTCGTGCTCACCTTCCCGCGCTACTTTCTTATCATCGGACTCACCGTTTTGGCGGCGGCATTTTTCAGCGACAACATCCGCGCCATGGGCCCAAACATGGACTTCGAGATGGTGCTGCCGATGGCCCTTGGTCGATTTGTTCCGGTTGGTCTGCTTGGTTTCCTAATCGCTGGTTTGCTGGCCGCCTTCATGTCCAACTTCGCCTCTACGGTGAATGCAGCGCCGCCCTATTTCGTCAACGACATCTATAAGCGCTTCATCAATCCTCATGCGCAACCTAAGACGTATGTTCGGTTGAGCTATCTTGCCTCCTTTGTCGTTGTGGTTATCGGAGTGCTGGTCGGCTGGAACGTAACTAGCGTGAACGCAGTGGTGATGTGGATCGTCTCCGGTCTATGGGGAGGCTACACGGCTTCAAACGTCCTGAAGTGGTACTGGTGGCGCTTCAATGGCTACGGCTATTTCTGGGGCATGGTTACGGGCATTAGCTCCGCGCTGCTGATGCCAACCATCCTCGACCATGTGATCAATGTACCGCGCTTTCTGGGGAGACATCCGGTCAATCTCGACGTCTCGATCATCTTTCCGCTGGTGTTGGTCCTCTCGTTGATCGGCTGTCTGCTTGGCACTCTGCTGACCGATGCGGAAGACGAGGAAGTGCTCAAGGATTTCTATCGTCGTGTGCGGCCATGGGGCTTCTGGGGACCGGTGCTCAAGAAGGTGTTGGCCGAGGATCCTGGCTTCCAGCGCAATCGGGACTTCTGGCGCGATTTATTCAATGTAGTGGTGGGCATCGTCTGGCAAATCAGTCTAGTTGCCCTGCCCTTGTTTATCGTAATTAAGCAATTCGGTCATGCCGCCTTCACGCTGGCGATCACTCTGGGAACCTCGGCGATTCTGAAGCTCACCTGGTTTGACCATTTGGTGGAACGTGAAATTGATACTGCTCAAGTCGCTGCCGAAGGCAAATAGCAGCCTGTGACTCAGGGGTTCCGTCCTTACAAAGGACGGAACCCCTCTGAAGTAACCTTGGGGGTTCGGATTGGCAAGGAAATAGATCTGAAGAATATCCCTACGGTGGCTGTGTCACTGAAGTTCCTTCCATTCCGGCCCTGAGAATATGTCAAACAGTAGATTCTCCGGCTTAGGGCAACTCGCAATGCCGGTGATCGGTCAAGTAAACCGCAAGATAAAAAAGGCTGTGCTCAGAAATCGGCCTTAGCGCCGCAACGCAGAAGGCGTCCATCTGACGATGTGAGGCTGGCGTAAGGCGTAACTGTGAGTTGCGTGGACCGTCGCGACGCGCAACGTATCTCTTAGATAATATTGAGCTATTTCCCGATTTTGTCGCGACTTCCGATTGTTTTTTGATGCTAGTGCAAGCGCCGAATCGGGGCGAAATCTGCGCAATAAAAAAATATATAAATAAGTCTTGACAATTGATCCATGTCAGGCGTGAAATGTGCCCGACTCAAAAAACGGATATTTTCATCACTCAGTTCAAACGTTTTACTTCGGCTACTAAAACGTTTTACAAGAAATGCTGAATTGTGGACGGTTACAAATTTGCTCTACTGCTTTATGGAGAAACTGGAACATCTCGACGTCGGAACGACGACCGAAGCTCGCAATGTACATGGTGATAAATAGGAGGAATTATGAACGAAAAGATGCGTCAACCAGCACCCTGCACGGACCAGTGCGAAAAATCTATTTGGTCGTCAGGGCTTCAGGTAATTTTACTCATGCTGCTAATCTTCGGTTCCAGGCAGATGGTCGCTCAGTTGGCCACAGCCGACATCCTTGGAACCGTAACCGATAGCTCTGGAGCAATCGTTCCCAAAGCCAACGTTACGCTAGTGAATATTGGTACGCACGATCAACGGGTAGCCCTATCGAGTGACAGCGGGGACTTCCAATTCACCATGCTTCCTGTTGGCAGCTACTCCTTGACGGTAAAATCGCCGAGTTTCAAGACCACAACCACCAGTCTGGCCGTTGAGGCGGGGGATCGCGCTCGAGCCGACATCCATCTGGAGGTTGGCGGAGTCTCGGATGTTGTCACGGTAGAGGTCACGACTCCTCTGCTGCAAACCGAGAACGCAACGGTCAGTTCGACGGTCACGTCGATGTCCGTGCAGGATTTGCCCCTGAATGGACGCAATTTCGTTCAACTAGTTCAACTTGTGCCTGGAGCCAATGAAGGCCCCGGCAACGGCCTGACCAGCGGCGGACGACCGGACGACCGTCGCTCGACCAACGGATTCTCCGTAAACGGGCAGGATGACATCCTGAACAACTATGTGGTTGATGGCATCGACGACAACGAACGTGTCATTGGCACCATCGGCATCAAGCCCTCGGTAGAAGACATTGAGGAGATCACGGTTCAGACCAACAGCTATGCTCCCGAGGCAGGGCGTACGGCCGGTGGCGTCATCAACCTAGTCACCAAATCCGGCACCAACAAATTCCACGGAACGTTGTACGAATATCTGCGCAACGACAAATTGGATGCTAGGGATTTCTTCTTTACGCCTGCATTGGGCAGAAAGCCAGAGTTGCGTCAGAACCAGTTTGGCGGCAGCATCGGCGGCCCCATCTTTCACAATAAGACCTTCTTCTTCGGCGACTATGAAGGCCAGCGTCAGGTGAAAGGCGTCAATCCCTATTCGCCAACGGTTCCCTCGCTAGCCGAATACACCGCGATCAACGGTCCTACTCCGACAAACACGGTTAGGGATATCTTTCCGGCGCTTTTCCCCGCCGGAAACTACTGCCATGGCAGCACCACTGTTCTATGCAGCGTCAACGGCATTCCCTCCGACCAGAAAATCGATAAAGTGGCTCTCAACTACCTGCAACTATATCCGGCTCCCAATAGCACAACCTCTAACGCCTATATCAGCAGCCCGAACAAAACGCAGTACAGCCACACCTATGACGTTCGTGTTGACCACACCTTCTCGCAGAAAGACCATTTCTTCGCTCGATTCGATTACAACAAGGTCTCCGGCACAATTCCGCCCAACCTTCCCGCTGGTGCGAATCCAAAATCGGCTTTCCAGTCCATCGTTCCGGGTGGAAATTATTGGGCCTACACCGGTCCGGCTGTAGATAAGGCGCAGCAGTGGGCCTTCGGATACACGCACCTCTTCTCGCAGAATCTGGTGGTCGATCTGCGCGCGGCCTATACCCGCGTCAACAACTTCTCTCAGCCGCAGAACTACAACACGAACGCCGACACCACGATAGGTGCAGGTCTTCTTCCCGCGAATGGTTCGTTGACCACGGCCCTTACGCCTATGGATATTAACGGCCTTAGCTCTCTCGGCGATGGCGCGTATGTTCCCTTGCAGGACATCGACAACACCTTCCAATACTCCGGCACGGTCAGCTACACGATCAGCAACCACAACATCAAGCTGGGCGCTGGCTTGATCCGCCGCCAGGCGCGGAACCTACAGAGCGCGTTCCCGTTTGGCGATTTTGCGTTCGGTCTCCCGTCGGATGCTGTCAGTTCAATTGGAAGCCAGACTTACAATACCCAAGACGAAGTCCTCGCGTCCACGTTGGCTGGAGCCTTCAATGCCACCAGTTACAACGTGGATTACGGATCGGGCGGAATCGTGAATACGCCGGACTACCGCACCTGGGAGCCCAGCTTTTTCGCTCAGGACAACTGGAAAATCACCCCCGCGCTGACTGTGAATTATGGCATTCGCTACGACGTGTACACGCCGTTCACCGAAGCGCACAACAAAATCTCCAACTTTGACTTCAACTCGGCAGTTGCCGCCACAAACCAAGCAGCCGCGAATGCAGCTTTGCAGGTTGCGGGAGTCAATGGTGTTTCTAGCGCGGCTGGAATCAAGACAGATCACTCTGGCTTTGCGCCTCGCCTTGGTTTCTCTTTCTCTCCTCGTCCCTCCACCGTCCTGCGCGGCGGTTACGGACTCAGCTACTTCCCCGGCAACTACACCGCCAACGCCGACCTGAAGAATGCACCGTTCACCTCTGTCTACTCAGCTAACTGCGCATCCGATCTCGCACAGACGTTTTTTGTGAATTCGGGTGTTGGAGGCAGCCATAACACGGCATGCAGCGCCAAATCAGACTACACTGCACCAGTAACGGCTGGCCAAACAACCAATTACCAGACAACCTTCGATGGCGGGCTTCCCAAGCCTCTCGGCCAAACCATCTCCAGCTCAAGCCTTTCGTTCTTCGCGGAAGACCCCAAACTCAAAACGTCCATGATCCAGCAGTTCAACCTACAGTTTGAGCAGCAGTTTGGACCCAACGTCTTCACCATTGGCTATGTCGGCAACATTGGCCAGCATCTGCCAGAGCTGTTCAACGACATCAACGACCCCACGCCAGCTCAGGTTTATGCCTCCAGGAACGACACGGCAAATCAAAACAATACGACGGGTCCATATGACGCGCCACGTCCGCTGGGACAGGGATACATTGGAACGGGAGGACAGACGCTGACGGGCAATAACTACCTGCCGAATGTTGGCCAAATCAAATGGCTGGCCAGCGGAGGCGTCTCCAACTACAACGGTCTACAGGCAGCTTTCCAGCGCCGCTTTGTCAACGGCTTGGCCTTCGACGCGAACTACACCTGGGGACATGCGTTGAGCGATGTTGTTGGCTTCTCTGAGGAAGGTCATCAGGGTTGGGGCGACGCCGATCCGACGCACGTTCGTCAGATTGAGTACGGCAATGCGGAAAACGACATCCGCAATCGCTTCGCTCTTTCGATCAACTACGAACTACCCTTTAAAAACTTTAAGGGTGTAGAGAAGATCGCGTTTGGTGGCTGGCAGGTCAATTCGATTGTTGCATGGCAAAGCGGTAAACCCTTCTCTGTCACCAACGCATCATCCGGGTTTAACAAAAATAGCAACTGGGCTTCTCCGACTCACAACGGCGGCCCGGATCGTCCCAACAAAATTGGAGATCCTTTCAAGGCGGGAGCGGTTTCAGGTAGTTACACAGGCTGCACTGCCCCGAGCAAGGTCAAGGGCGGTGGCGGAGGCTATTGGTTCAACCCATGCGCCTTCAATACTCAGACGGAGGGTACGGTCGGCAACACGGGCCGCAACTCGATCTATGGGCCGCACTTCCGCCATGTCGATCTCTCTCTGTTCAAGGACTTCCCAATCTACGATACGTTGAAGTTGCAGTTCCGTGTCGAGTCCTTCAACATTACCAACACGCCGAGTTTCTTCTTGAACAACAACATCAACTACCCCGACGGAACGAGGTTGGGTGACTCTAACTTCGGTAAGATCAGTGAGACCGATCCGAACTACACTCCGCGGCAATTGCAGTTTGCATTGAAGCTGCAATTCTAACTACCAGCGACAGACTGGAATGCACAACAAGCTGCCGATCCGGCGTACGCAACAGCGCCGGATCGGCTTTTTTGTTTCCGATTCAAAGGATCAAGCTGGCTCCGGCGCAGCCGCTGTCTGCGAGGCGACGGAAGATCGATCGATCCGGTTTTGGAGGCCTGCTTTTTGACAGCTCTGACTGTAATTTAAACCCATCCATTGCAATGGGTGTTACAACAGAGAATATGGTTAAGCAGACAAAATCAAAGGACAAACCGCAGCCAGAGCAGCCCGTCGGCCTGCGCACACTAGGCGAGTATCTGAACCTGTCTCCTGCAACCATCTCCCTGGTGCTGAACAATGCGCCTGGCGTACGCTCGATTCCGCAGGTGACGCGCAACCGGGTCATCGAGGCGGCAGCAAAGTTCGACTACCGGCCCAGCTTTTATGCCCGGTCCCTTCGCAAGCGGCAGACTTTCTTCGTAGGCGTACTGATTCCAGATCTGAACGACAACTATGTCGCCCAGGTGCTGACTGGGATGGAGGAGTTTCTCGTGGAGGAGGGCTACTTCTATCTGACCGCAAGCCATCGCCGCAAGCCGGACCTGATTGAGGAGTATCCACGCCTCCTGATGGATCGCGGCGTGGAAGGATTTATGCTGATCGATACCGTGCTGGAACACAGCATGAAGCTGCCGGTCGTGTCTGTGGCAGGGCGTCGCAAGATCGCAGGCGTCACCAACGTTGTGCTGGATCAGCGGCGTGCGGCGGAGTTGGCTCTGCGCCATCTATATCAGTTGGGGCACCGCAAGATTGCGTTCATACGTGGCGGCAGCCAC
>Ga0182011_10000877_pt1 | contig 26239 bp, 24 predicted proteins | sample 711E1DmetaG_FD_120481 | JGI IMG/M metagenome (GOLD analysis project Ga0182011, IMG submission 120481) | Permafrost microbial communities from Stordalen Mire, Sweden - 711E1D metaG | ecosystem: Environmental > Terrestrial > Soil > Wetlands > Permafrost | place: Sweden: Stordalen | collected...
AACGTCATAACCCCAATCAGCCTCACGATCGAGAATGCCGCTACACACTGCTCGGACACACTAACCAACTCGGTCCTCGTGGATCCGACCGACAAGGCTTGCAAACTCAGCGGAGCCTTGACCGTTACATGCACGGCCGCCCCGCCGAGCGGCGCGGCGCCGCTGAGCGTTCAATTCACCTCGACGCCTGTAGGTGGCACGGGTGCCTACACATATGATTGGAATTTTGGCGACGGTACCGCGCACGACACGACGCAGAACCCGGCCCATACATACGCGGGCACTGGCACATTCACCGCAACCGTGACGGTTAACGACGGGACGTCCGTCGCAACGTGCACGCAGACAATCACGGTGAACTGAGAAGCTCTCCGGAATCCTTGGGGGGCCGCGCCCGGCGCGGCCCCCTTTTCATTTGTGCGCCCAGCATATATAGGGGTCATATTGGGGTCAGGCTTGCGTTGTTGCGTTGTATCGGGGTCAGGCTTGCGGTGTTGCGTTGTTTACCGCCAAACCGACTCCATTGGGCTTGCGGGTTTCCGTATTGGTAAACCGGCAGGTCGGGCTGAACTCGCCGCCTGATCGCGGGAAGTACAGGGGTCAGGCTTGCGTTGTTGCGTTGTCGTGAATCGCCCGGTCCGGCCGGCCTCCTCTCCGGATCGCAAGACGTGGTGGCTCCGAACGCCGCCCGCCACATCGTATTGGGAGCAGGTTGCTGGTGGGGTCACTTCTTGACGTCGTCGTGCGTTCATGCGATCATGCCGCACGAAAAGAGGTGCGGGGCACATGAGCAGCATCAAGACAATCGGCGCCAGCGGTCAGATCGCTCTCGGCAAGGAGCACGCAGGACGCCACGTCGTTGTCGACGAGATTGAAGCCGGCGTCTGGGTCGTCAAACTCGGCGACTTCATTCCCGACAACGAGCGCTGGCTCCACACCCCGCGGGTCAGCGAGGCGATTGACGAAGCCGTCGCCTGGGCGGACGCGACCCCCGCTGCGCCTTCCGACCTGAACAAGCTCTCGAGGCGCGGCAAGCGGTGAGCGAGCCGGCGCACGTGCGGCTCGACCTCAACAGCCCGGTCTTCCAGAGGCAACTCTTCGCCTTGCCGAAGGACGGCCAGACGGCTGTGCTCAACGCGCTGCGCAAGCTCGTTGCCATGTCATGGCAGCAGGTCTACGCCGATGGCGGCCTCCGCTGGGAGGCCATCCTGTCTCGCGTCGGGTCGCACGGTGACCGCCTCTACTCGCTGCGGATCGGTCGCGGGTTCCGCGCTGTTGCCTACCGTGAAGGTGACTGGCTGCGCCTCCTCACCCTCCACCCGGACCACGACACCGCGTACCGGTAGCCTCGGGGTCAGGCTTGCGTTCTTGCGTTGTTTACCGCCAAGCCGGCTCTATTGGGCTTGCGGGTTTCCGTATTGGCAAACCGGCAGGTCGGGCCGAACTCGCCGCCTGATCGCGGGAAGTGGTGGCTCCGAACGGCACGACCCCGGCGATCTCGGGCCGGCCCAGGGTACCCCATCGAAGCCCTTCCCCGTGCGCTGCGGACGCGCTACGATTGAGCGGCTCTGCGGGAGAATGCACCATGACACGCGACGAGATGGACGAAGTCATCCGCCACTTCGACGTGGTGATGGAGGCCGTGCGCGGCGACGTGCGCGCCGTCGGCGAGAGGCACGCCATGCTCAACAGCAAGGTGGACCATGTGGGCGAAGAAGTTGCGGCTCTCGCGTCGCGGGCCGAACGGGTGGAGGTGGTTGTTACCGACCTCATATCGCGGACCGAACGGGTGGAGGTGGCCGTAACCGACCTCGCGTCGCGCACCGAGCGGTTGGAGGTGGCCGTAACCGACCTCGCGTCGCGCACCGAGCGGGTGGAGGTGACCGTTACCGACCTCGTATCGCGCACCGAGCGGGTGGAGGTGACCGTTACCGACCTCGTATCGCGCACCGAGCGGGTGGAGCAAGAGCTCACACGTTTCCGCGGCGAGACGCAGCACTCGTTTGCCGAGATGCGGGCGATGATGAAGCTCTCCTACGCCGAGATTGAGAACCGCGTCACGCGGCTCGAAGGCGCCCTGACCGAGGTTCTCGGGCGGCTTGAGCGGCTGGAGAGATCCACGGTTTCGTAGCGTCTAGGGTCAGGCTTGCGTTGTTGCGTATTCAAGAGGGGTAGGCTGATCCCAAAATGACCCGCACGCCGCGCATTCATGTTTCCGGTGACCATCCCGTCGGCCTGGCCGCGGCTTGCACCATGTAATCGTTCGCACCATAATGATGTCAGGCGAGGGCCGGCATGGTGAGGACACAGGTTCAGCTGACGGAGGATGAGGCCAAGGCGCTCCGTCGCCTGGCTGCTGAAGGTTCGACGTCGATGGCCGCGCTCGTCCGGGTCGCCGTGGATGAACTCCTCGCACGGCGCCGCGGCGTCCCCGAAGCGGAGGTGCGCCGGCGGGCCATCGCCGCCGCAGGGCGGTTTCGCTCCACGCATAGCGACTTGAGCGAACGCCACGACGACTACCTGGCCGCGGACACGACGCCGTGAGGGCGTTTGTCGACACCTCGGCGCTGCTTGCCGTGCTGGTCGCCAACGACCTGCACCACGCTGACGCGACGATGATCTGGCGGCGTGAGCTGGAGCAGGGCAGCGACCTTGTGACGTTGAACTACGTCCTGGTCGAGACGACCGCCGTGCTCCAGCACCGGGTGGGTATGGCGGCAGTTCGCACGCTCGTTCACGATGTCGTGCCGGTCCTGAGGGTGGAGTGGGTCTCCGCCGAAGACCACGAGGCGGCGACCGGTGCGCTGCTCGCCGGCGGACGTCGTGGCGTCAGTCTGGTGGACTGCTGCTGCTTCCAGGTGATGCGCCGCCTCGGCCTGGAACGGGCGTTTGCCTTCGATCGGCACTACACCAACGCCGGCTTCGAGGTGTTCTAGCCTCGGGGTCAGGCTTGCGTTGTTGCGTTCTCAGGGGCTAAGGTGACCTCATGGCCCGCAAGCCTCGAATTCACGTCTCCGGTGGGCTGTATCACGTTATGCTCCGAGGCAATGGCGGGCAGGCGATCTTCAGCGACGACGCCGACCGGAGGCGGTTCTGCGCGCTCGTCGCGGAGGGCGTTGGGCGCTTCGGGCATCGGATCCATGCGTACTGCCTCATGCCAAACCACGTGCACCTGGCGATCCAGGTCGGCGAGATGCCGGCATCGCGGATCGTTCAGAACCTGGCGTTTCGCTACACACGTGCCTTCAACCGCCGCGTGCGTCGGGTCGGCCACCTCTTCCAGGGGCGTTTCCGGTCGCTTCTGGTAGACGGGAATGGGTATCTGTTGGAGTTGGTCCGCTACATTCACGTCAACCCGGTGCGCGCCGGACTTGTGCGTGACCCGTCCGCGTGGGTATGGAGCGGCCACCGCGCGTACCTGGGCAAGGACCGGACCGCGTGGCTGGACAGCGGGCTGGTCCTGGCCATGTTCGACGAGCGTGACGTGCGGCGCGCGCGGCGGCGCTACGCTGGTTTCGTGCGTGAGGGCCTCGGGGAGACCTACCGGGAGGAACTGCACCGTGGCGAGGCCGACGCCCGAGTTCTGGGTGACGAGGTGTTTGTCTGTCGCATCCTCGGGGCCTCTCGGAGACCCAGGGTGGTGCCGCACCTGAGCGCGATCATCGAGGGTGTGTGCGCCGCCTGGGGAACGGATGAGGCCGCGCTGCGCGCGCCCGGGCGGCGGCACGAGGCTGCGCAGGCGCGGGCGGCAATCGGGTGGCTTGCGACCCAGACGCAAGCGGCGGCGCTCAGCCGGATCGCGCTCCATTTCGGCCGCGACATCTCCACGATCAGTCGCCAGGTGGGGCGGCTGGCTACGGACGCCCGGCGGGATCAAGCGCTGGGCGCACGACTCGCGGACCTGCGCCGCAGCCTCGAGAGCAACAACGCAACAACGCAAGCCTGACCCCAAGTTTGGTTCGCGGGACCTCGATCCGGTATAAAATGACACGATGACCGAGAACACGCGCAGGATCGCGGAGCTGCAGCGCGAGGTGGTCGCCAACCCGGCGTCGCGGCAGTTCTACCAGCTCGGGGAGCTGCTGCGGCGCGACGGCCGGTGGGCGGAGGCGGCCGACGCACTCGGTGCGGGCCTGGTGCACCACCCCCGCTACGTGGCCGCCTGGGTCGCCCTCGGGCGCGCGTACCTGGAGGGTGGGCACGGTCCTGACGCGGTCCGTGGGCTCGAGCAGGCCCTCGTGCTGGACGCCCAGAACCCCGTGGCGTGGCGCCTGCTCGGCGAGGCGCACCTGGCAACCGGCGACCGCCCCGCGGCCCTCGAGGCGATGAGGCGGTGCCTGGAGCTGGTCCCCGGCGACGACGTGTTGGAGTCGGCGGTGGAGGCGCTCACGGCCGACGCGACGCAGCCGCCGGCCGAGAAAGCGCCCGCCCCTGCCGGTGCGGTTCTCCCCGGTGCCAAGCCTGAAGCGGTTGCGAGAGTCTCCGACGTGGGCCCGCCGCCCGTTGCGGGGGGGCATCCGTCCGTCGCGTCGCTGGCGCCCCAAGAGGTGGTCCTGCCGCCCCTCGCCGAATCGGTCCTCGGGGTTCCGGCACCGGCTGCGAAAGCCGGGGACGTGTTCGGCGAGATGCCGACATTCGGCGAGGGTCTCCCTCTCGGCAGCATGGGGATCGAACAGCCCACGGCCGATCCGTTCGGCCTGGAGGAGCCCGTCTCGATGCCGGCCGGGGTGCTCGAGCCCGCGCCGCCGGCGCCGGTCGCCCAACCGCCGGCACCATCGTCTGCCGGCGCCACGCCCGAGGCGCCCACCGAGATGCTGTTCGAGCTTCCGGTAGAGGCCGCAGCCCCCGTGCCGTCGGTCGAGATCGAGGCGCAGCAGCGTGCCGCGATCGAGAGCCCGATCGAGCCCGTGGCCGAGCGGCAGGCCGTCGAGCCGGCTCCGGCCGTCGAGGCTGAAGTTCCTGCTCCGCCTGTGGATGCGCACTTCATTACCGCGCCTCCGTCCGAGGAGGCGCCTTTGCTGCTCAAGGCTGTGCTGACGGCGACCGCCGCGACGGCGCCGGTCCAACCCCTGCCGTCGCTGACACTCGCCCGCCTCTACGTGCAGCAGCAGGCGCTCGACGAGGCGGTGGTGGTGCTCGAGCGCCTGCTGGAGCGCGAGCCCGCGAACGTCGAGGCTCAGGACCTCCTGGCGCTCATCCGTGACATGATGGCGCCGTTGCCCGAGGCGCCGCCTCCGCTGCCCGCGCGGGAGCGGAAGATCGCCGCGTTGCAGCGCTGGCTCGCGTCCCTTACACTTGGGCGGGAAAGAGCCGCACGATGACCTTCGAGAACGCCCTGGCCGACATCCGGCGCTGCGCCGGAGTCTCTTTGACGGCGATTGCCGATCGCGACGGGATTCCTGTGACGAGCTGGGGCGAGCGGCCCGAGGATGTTGAGGAGCTCATCGCCGAGTACTCGACATTCCTGCGGGACGTCACCTCCGCCAACAGGGAGCTGCAGCTCGGGGAGCTGGACCAGATCATGGTGGCGGCGGAGCACAAGGTCGTGCTCATCACGAGCATCGCAGGCGGCTACTTCCTGATGGCCGTTGTGGCTCGCGACGGAAACCCGGGCAAGGCGCGGTTCGCGTGCCGGACGGCCGCGTTCAGGCTTCGCCAGGAATTCCTCTGAGGGGAGGGCGATGTTCACCTTTTCCGAGCTTTGCGAGCTGATCAAGCTCGTGTCCGACACCCGGATCGGTGGGATCGAGGTCGAGAAGGACGGCACCCGGGTGCGAATCGACGGGGTGCCGTGCCCGCCGCAGCCGGACCTGCGCTTCGGCGCCCCGCTGCTCCCGCCGCAGTTCGCGACCGCCAGCCAGCTCGCCGCCATGGCGCTGCCGTCGTCAGATCCCGCGGCTGCGGGAGGTCTGGGCGGAGGCGCGTCGGCGGAGGAGAACGGGTTCCTGTTCGTGACTTCCCCGATCGTTGGGACGTTCTACGCCGCCCCCAGCCCGGATGCCGAGGCGTACGTCAAGGCCGGCGACTTCGTGCAGAAGGGCCAGGTGCTCTGCATCGTCGAGGCGATGAAGCTCATGAATGAGATCGAGTCCGACGTTTCGGGCGTGGTCGTCCGGATCTACCCTGAGAACGCGCAGGCGGTCGAGTTCGGGGAGCGTCTCTTCGCCATCCGGCCCTCGTAGCAGCCATGATATCGAAGGTCCTGATCGCGAACCGCGCGGAGATCGCCGTGCGAATAATCGCCGCGTGTCGCGAGGCTGGGCTCGCGACGGTTTCAATCCACTCGGAGGTCGACCGCGACTCGCTCCACGTCCGCCTTGCGGACGAGTCGGTGTGCATCGGACCGGCCGCCGCGAACGCCTCGTACCTGAACATCACGGCGGTGATCGCAGCCGCCGAGATCACCGGTGCGGACGCGATCCACCCCGGCTACGGCTTCCTGGCGGAGAACGCCCACTTCGCGGAGATCGTGCAGGAGTGCGGCCTGACCTGGATCGGGCCGCCCCCGGATGCGATCCGGGCGATGGGGGACAAGGCCAACGCCCGCCGCACGGTCACCGCGCGCGGCGTGCCCGTCCTGCCGGGCTCGAGTGAGCCGCTCGCCTCGCGAGAGGACGCCGTGGCCGTCGCCGAGGGCATCGGGTATCCCGTGATCCTCAAGGCCACGGCCGGCGGCGGCGGCAAGGGGATGCGGGTGGCGCGAGATCCGCGCGAGCTGAAGCAGGTCTTCGACACGGCGCGGCACGAGGCGGAGAAAGCCTTCGGGAATGGCGACGTCTACCTGGAGAAGTACCTGACCGCGCCGCGCCACATCGAGATCCAGGTGCTGGCCGATTCCCACGGCAAGGTGGTCGCGTTCGGCGAGCGCGAGTGCTCCATCCAGCGGCGCCACCAGAAGCTGGTCGAGGAGGCGCCGTCCATGGCTGTGGACGCCGAACTCCGCCAGAGGATGTGCGACGCCGCGACCGAGGCGGCCGCGGCGGTCGGCTACACGAGCGCGGGCACGGTCGAGTTCCTATACGACGACGGGCAGTTCTACTTCATGGAGATGAACACCCGGATCCAGGTCGAGCATCCGGTGACAGAGGCTGTGACGGGCGTGGATCTCGTCCTCGAGCAGCTCCGGATCGCTGCGGGGCTGCCTCTGTCGGTGCGACGGCGTCCGCACATGAGCGGGAACGCGATCGAGTTCCGCATCAACGCCGAGGACCCCGTCACGTTCGCTCCGTCCCCGGGGGAGATCACCGACCTCGCGTTGCCGGGTGGCCCGGGTGTACGCGTGGACACGCACATCTACAGGGGCTATCGGATTCCGCCGAACTACGACTCGCTCGTGGCGAAGCTCATCGTCCACGGGACAAACCGCAAGGAGGCGATCCGCCGGGCGAAGCGGGCGCTCGGGATGTTCGTGATCGGCGGGGTGCGCACGTCGATCCCACTGCACCTGAGGATCCTGGAGGAACCGGACTTCGTCGAGGGCAGGCTCTCGACTCGCTTCATGGAACGCTTCGCAACTCGCGAGTAGAGCGAGTCGCCCGGACGGATCGCATGCGGGTTTTCCTGATCGGCTTCATGGGCGCCGGGAAGACGACGACGGGAAGGACGCTGGCTCGCCGCACCGGGTCGCTCTTCGTGGATCTCGACGGTCGGGTGGAGGCTGGCTTGAGGATGAAGGTGGCGCAGGTGTTCCGCGAGCGAGGGGAGGGCTTCTTCCGCGCCGAGGAGTCCAAGCAGCTCACCGCCTGCGCGCGGTTCGGATCGCTGGTTGTCGCGACGGGAGGCGGAACGTTTTCGCTGCCCGGCAACCGGGAGCTGATCCGGCGCCTCGGCGTCTCCGTCTTCCTGGACGTGCCGTGGGGCGAAATCGTGCTCCGTCTCCCCGCCAAGCAGGGCGAGCGGCCGCTGTTCGGCTCGCCCGAGAGGGCGTTGGAGCTCTACTCCGAGAGGCTCCCTCACTACCGCTCGGCGGACCTCACCATACGCCCCGAGCCCGGCGAAGACGCCGAGGCGCTGGCCGGTAGGCTCGCCCTGGCGCTCGAGGCCCACTCGTGAAATACCTGGTCATCTCCGACATCCACGGAAACCTGGAGGCGTTTCGCGCCGTGCTGGCGCACGCCGCCCGAAAGCGGCGCGACGCGGTTCTGTTCCTCGGCGACGCGGTGGGGTATGGTGCCGCCCCCAACCAGGTCATCGAACGGTTGCGGGAGATGGGTGCGGCGGTCATCGGTGTGCGCGGCAACCACGACCGCGTCGTGATCGATCCCGGCGAGGGCGCCGTCTTCTTCAACCCTCACGCCCGACGGGCGGCGCATTGGAGCTCCGAGGTCCTGACGGCGGTCAATCGCCGCTACCTCGGCTCCATCCCGATCGGCCCTCGCCAGGTCGAGGATGACCTCATCATCTGCCATGGCTCCCCCACCGACGAGGACGAATATCTCTTCAGCGAGATGGAGGCTCAGGCCGCGTTTGCGCACGTCACGGCGAGCGTCACGTTCTTCGGGCACTCCCACGTGCCGTGCGTGTTCGAGCGGGCCGAAGTGGAGGGGCAGGAGAGCCTGGGCGGGATGCTCCTCCGCGGAACCCGGGTGGTGATCGACCTCGATCCAAGCCGACAGTACCTCATCAACCCGGGGTCCGTCGGGCAGCCGCGCGATCGCGACCCCAGGGCGTCGTACGGGATGTACGATTCGGCTGCCCGCCGTTTCACTCTCTACCGCGTGATCTACAACGTAGAGGCGGCGCGCCGGCGGATACTGGCAGCGGGGCTGCCGCATCTCCTGGCAGACCGCCTCCTCCACGGCGCTTGAGCTTGGGCGCCGCCGATAGCGGACCATCTGCTGCGTTGCACTCGGCGGATCGCATGCTCATGGAGCCTCCGGCTACACTCCGCTGCTCCCGCCTCGTGCGCCTTGCATCTGGCCCACTCTCGGCGGCGCGGCTACCCGCACGTCAGCAGCGGCAGAGGGGCAGAGGTGCAGGGGAGCGGAGGAGCAAGCGATGACCTCGTCAGTGTCTCGCTCCTCTGCTCCTCAGCCCCTCTGCTCCTCTGCCTGCCTCTTCGGATCACGGACCACGGTCTCTCGGTGCCCAGTGCCCGGTCTTCCCGGCGGCATTGGAATAGGCGAGAATGGCACGGAACGTGAGGGATTTCACGAATGGGCGAGGAAGAAAGGGACGACCGGCGTTGCTTCAGATGCGGACGCGACCTGGGACCTCTGCTCGAGCGGAAGAAGATGGACACGGATGCCGGCCCGATCTGCTACGTGTGCTTCAACGAGACTGCTGCAGAGCAGCGCGATCAGGAGCGCCCCCGATGACGACACGGTCCCTGCCACGAACCCATGGAACGCGGCGCCCGACCCGAGTGACCATGTGTGTGATCTTCGGGGTTCTAGCCGCCCTGCTGGGAGGGGCGCTTGTCTCCGCAGCGGCGCCGCCCTCCTCCGTGGCGGAGCCGGCGAACGCGGAGGCGCGGGCACAGCTCTTGGCACTGGCCGACGCGCGACGGTTCGAACCCGAGACGCTCGCGAAGCTGGCCGCGGACCCGGATGACGGGATCCGCGCGGCGACCGCGCGCGTGCTCGGGGAGCTCGCGAACGCGGCGGCTTCCAGGCTCGTAGCCCGCCTCGCCCACGACCGCCAGCCCCGCGTGCGGGCCGAAGCGGCAGCGAGTGCCGGACGTCTCGCCTCGATGCTCCCTGCGGGAGCGCACGAGATCGAAGCGCTGGGCGGAGAGCTGCACAGGTTGCTACTCGATCCGTCCGGAGCGGTGCGGTCGGCCGCCGCCTGGGGCGCCGCCTCCGCTCGGCTGCCGGACTGCGACCTGTGGCTGCTGCAGAGGCTGGGCAGGGAGAAGGACCCCGAGGTCCAGGCCGCCATCCTGCAGGAGCTCTGGCGTTTCTCCGGCACGCTCTGGATCAAGCGCGCCACGGCTTTCGTGGCCAACCCCGACGCGCGCGTGCGGCTTGCGGCAACCTGGTCCCTGGCGCGGTCGGGCAAGCCGGATGCGGTGGCTGACCTGAGGCGCGCGAGCCGCGACGCGGAGCCCCTGGTCCGGATGGTGGCCCTCGAGGGCGCGAGCCGTGGAGCGGCACGGGGGCTGTGGGCCGAGCTGACGGGTGGGACGGGCGATCCGGACTCGCGAGTCCGGATCGCCGCCTGGCAAGGGCTCGAGAAGGCGCTGCGTCAGGAGCCGGGCCGACCCGTTCCGCCGGCGGTCCTCGAGCGCGCGCAGTGGGTGGTCGGCGACGCCGACCCTGATCGTGTGCAGGAACGGGTCGTGGCGATCCGCTTCGCCGGTGCTGCTAAGTGCTGTCAGGCGCAACTGAGGGACGCGGTTGCTGCGGGGGAGGCGTGGGTTGCCGGGGAGGCGCTGGCCGCCGCTGCCGAGTCCGGGGAGGCCTGGACAGATCAGGCAGTAGGGGATTGGTTCTCCTCACCGGAGCTGCCGCGCCGGCTGGCAGCGGTGAAGGCACTCAGGAGCGTGAACCGCGGGCAGCAGCAGCTCGTGTCCGCCCTGGGAGATCCGCAGGCGGCGGTGCGCCTTGCGGCTATCGAGGCGCTGGGGCGGGACCCGAGCGCCGCAGGGATTGCAGCGATCGACAAGCGCCTCGCGGACCAGGATCCCGTGGTGCGGGCTGCCGCGGTCCAGGCGCTTGCCGAACGCAAGGCGCTGCCGCAACCCGAGGAGCTCCTTCGCTTGCTCGCTCGGGAGCGAGGCGCCGCCATTCCCGATCCGGCGGTCGCTCTGGTGGACGCGCTCGGCGAGGGGAAGACGCTCCCGGATGGCGCCAGTGCCGCGCTGAACGGACTCGTCACCTACCCCGACCCGGTGCTCGCCCGGGCTGCCTGGAAGGTGCTGGTCGCCCATGGCGTGCCGCAGCCGCTGCCCGAGGTAAGGACCGGTGAGGGGCCCGAGTTCTACCGCCAGGTCCTGGCCTGGGCGGCTGCGCCCCGATGGATCGAGGTCGTGACCGTGAGGGGCACGTTGCAGTTCGTCCTGAACACCGCCGATGCTCCTTTGACGTGTTTCAGGTTCTCCGATCTCGCTGAGAAGAAGTTCTTCGACGGACTGACGTTCCATCGCGTCGAGCCGGACTTTGTGGTGCAGGGCGGCGACCCGCGCGGAGACGGATGGGGCGGACCCGGGTTCACCCTGCGGGACGAGCTGTCGGGCGGCGCGTTTGAGGCCGGCTCGGTGGGGATTGCCCTCTCCGGGCCCGATACCGGCGGCTCCCAGCTCTTCGTCACGCTCACGCCCCGGCCGCACCTGATCGGCCGTTTTGCGCTCATAGGAAAGACCGTGACAGGGCTCGAAGTGGCGCAGCGGCTTCGTGCCGGAGATCGGATCGTGCGTGCGCGGGGTGGGGAGGGCGCCGTGCCGGCGTACTTCCCGGTCTGGTACGGGTGGCTCGACACGGGCCGCCTGGACCGCGAGATCGCGGGCTGGAAGGATGAGCGGGAGAAGTACGAGCCGCAGGCGAAGTGGCTGGATCTCCTGGGCACAGCGAAACTGCGTTACCAGCTTGTTGTGGCGATGGGCACCTGGTGCGGCGACTCCCGGGATCAAGTGCCGCGCATGCAGGCGATTCTCGCGGCGCTCGGAGCTCGGTCGCCCTTCGAACCGCCGCGGCTCCTCGGAATCGACCGCAGCAAGAGCGCGGACGCGAAGGCGTTCCCGTTCGGCAAGGTCGAGCTTGTGCCGACCATCGTCGTGACGGCAGGCGGTGCCGAGATCGGACGGATCGTGGAGACCCCCAAGTCGGGAAGCGTCGAGGAAGACCTCGTCCGCATTCTCGCGCCGGTGGAGGGGTGGCAACTTCCCGATGAGTGAGGTCGGGGTCACGTCCCCTCTCCCCGGTCGGGCGCTCGATCGGCTGGCGGAGCGGCACTCGGTGCGAGTGCGACCGAAAGGTCCTGCGCTCTCCGGGCGGGATCTGGCCGCGTTCGTGGGCGAGGCGGAGGCCGTCATCTGCCTGCTGGCCGACCGCGTGGCCGCCGAGGTTTTCGCGCTGTGTCCGCGCCTGGTGCTGGTGGCCAACTACGCCGTGGGTGTCAACAACATCGACCTCGAAGCCGCACGCACGTCCGGCGTCTGGGTGACGAACACGCCGGACGTGCTCACCGACGCGACCGCGGATCTCACGTGGGCGCTCACCCTGGCCGTGGCGCGGCGGGTCGTGGAAGGTGATCGGCTCGTGCGCAACGGCGGATTCTCGGGTTGGAAACCCGACCTCCTTCTCGGCGTCGGCCTCCAGGGGAAGACGCTTGGAATCATTGGGATGGGGAGGATCGGCCGGGCCGTCGCACGTCGGGCCGCGGGATTCGGCATGTGGGTGTGCTACCACTCGCACAGGGACGCGCGGCCGCCCGACGGGGCGGAAGCGGAATACGTGCCCAGCCTCGATGCTCTGCTGGCCCGGTCGGACGTGCTGTCGCTCCACTGCCCTCTGACGCCCCAGACGCGGCACCTGATGGACGAGCGGCGCCTGCGTCTGCTCCCGCGTGGGGCCATCGTCGTCAACACCAGCCGCGGCGAGGTCGTGGACGAGGAGGCACTCGCGAGGGTTCTCGCGAGCGGGCATCTCGGCGGTGTCGGGCTCGACGTCTACGAGCGTGAACCCGAGGTTCACCCGGCGCTGCTGGGACGCCCCGACGTCGTGCTGCTGCCGCATCTGGGCTCGGCGACCGGAGAGGCCCGGGCGGCGATGGCCGACCTTGCCGTCGACAACGTGCTCGCCGTGCTGGCCGGGAAGCCCCCTCTCACGCCCGTGGTGAAGCCGTTGGTTCCGCGATCGTGACGCGCACGAGCTCGATCCGGCGCGTCGAGGCTTCGACGACCTCGAGCGAAAGGCCCCCGATCTCGAAGCGGCTGCCGACCGCCGGGACGCGCCCAGCTTGGGCCAGCAGCAATCCAGCCACGGACGTGTAGTCAGGCGCGCTCTGGATGGGCCGGCCGGTGATGCGGGCCAGCCGGTCGAGCGGCAGCGCACCCCGCACGAGCCACCGACCGATCCCCTCGGGCTGCGTGAGCGGTCTTGCGGTGTCGAACTCGTCCTGGATGTCTCCGACGATCATCTCGAGCAGGTCTTCGAGCGTCACGAGGCCGGCGAGGTTGCCGTGCTCATCCACGGACAGGGCGATGTGCGAACGCCGTTCGCGCATCTCTCGCAGGAGGTCGACCGCGCGTTTGCTCTCGGGAACGAACAGGGCCGGCTGCAGCAGCGAGGTCCACCCCGCCCCGAGCTCTTGCGGTTTGAGCAGGTCTTTGGCGAGGAGGATGCCGACCACGTTGTCGTCCCGGCCGTGGAAGACCGGGTAGCGCGAGTAGCCGTGGGTGACCACTTTCGCCTTGAGTTCGTCAAACGTCAGCGTGTCGGGAAGGAACACAACGTCGGTGCGCGGCCTCTGTACGTCGCGAACGTGAGCACCTTCGAACCGGAGCACGGCCTCGAGCATGGCGTGCTCGAGCTCTGAGATATGCCCCTCCTGTTTGGCGATCGAAAGGAGAAGGCGCACGTCCTCCGGCCGGGAGGCGGTCTGGGTGTGGTCGAGCGAGACACGGCGGACTCGCGCGACGAGATGGGAGAGCGCGAGGAGAGGCACCGTGACCGGCGTCAGCAGCCACTCCAGCGCTGCCACGGGGACGATCACGCGCCGGGCGAGGACCTCCGGTTCCGTGCGCGCCAGCGCCTTCGGGGTGACCTCCCCGAACATGAGCACGGCCAGCGTCGTCGCGCCGATCGCGAGGGCTATCCCCTTATTGCCGAAAAGGCTGACGGCAGCGTTTGTCACGACGGCGGAGATGCCGACGTTGACCAGGGTGTTTCCGGCCAGGATCGCGGTAAGGACGCGCTGGGGCCTCGTGCTCCAGCGCTGCCACGCCCAACGTTGCGCCCGCCCGCCGCGCTTGGCGAGGGCGCCAACCCGGGCGAACGGCAGGGCGGTGAGCGCGGTCTCGGCGCCGGAGAAGAGCGCCGAGGCCGCGAGCCCGGTGAGGAGCAGCACGACGATCCCGATCGTCACTGAGACGATGCTAGCAAACCTGGGGCCCAAGGGCGCAGAGGAGCTGGGGAGCAGAGGAGCACAAGACCGTTCGCAGGTTCACAGGCAGGCTGAAGGGAAGAGGGTGGAAGGTAGAGGGAAGACAAAACACGGCGGATGCCTGGTGTCTTTCCTCTCCCCTTTTACCTCTTCCCTCTCACCTGACGTTGCCGCACTCTCGAGCGCCCGGCGCACCTCCGCTCCTCTGCCCCTCCGCTCCCATGCTCCTCTGCCGTCGTCTACACCCAGCCTCGGAGCTTCATGGCGGTGGCGACGCGGTCGATGGCGATCATGTACGCCGCGTTGCGCATGTAGACATCCTTCTTCTGTGCCATGGCGAGGACGCCCGCAAACGCGATGGCGATCTTCTCGTCGAGCTTCCCGAGCACCTCGTCCCTCGACCAGTAGAAGTTCATATCGTTCTGCACGCTCTCGAAGTACGAGCAGGTGACACCCCCGGCGTTGCATAAGAAGTCGGGGATCAGGAAGATGCCGCGCTTCTTGATCTCGGCGTCGGCCTCCGGCGTGGTCGGGCCGTTGGCACCCTCGGCGATGATCTTGACGGATGGCTTGATCATTCCGATCGTCTCGGCGGTCAACACGCCCTCGATCGCGCAAGGCATGAGGATGTCCACTTCCATGCCGATCCATGCGTCGGCGTCCTCGATCGAGTAACCGGCCTGCTTGGCCTTCCCCTTGTCGATGGTGCCGTACTGGTCGGTGATCGACATCAGGAAGCGCGGGTCGATGCCGTCGGCCTTGGAGAACGTGTAGGCCGTCTTGTCGTGACGGTCCCAGCAGGCGACGCAGACCACGACCCCTCCCAGCATCTCGATGAAGCCGATCGCAGCGTACTGCGCGACGTTCCCGAAGCCGTGAATGGAGGCCTTCGTGCCCTTGGGGTCGATCTCCAGGTGTTTGAACGCCTCGCGCGCCGCGTAGATCACCCCGAAGCCGGTGGCCTCGGTGCGTCCTAGGGAGCCGCCGCCACCGAGGGGCTTGCCGGTGATCACGCCGGGGGTGTACTCGCCGCGCAGCTTGGAGTACTGGTCCATCATCCAGCCCATCATTTGGGGCGTCGTGCCGATGTCGGGCGCCGGGACGTCCGTGCGCGGGCCGATGTTCTTCCACATCTGGTCGACCCAGCCGCGGCACAGCCGCTCCTTCTCGTGGATGGACAGGGTGGCGGGATCCACCACGATGCCGCCCTTGCCTCCGCCGAGCGGAATGTCGGCGACCGCGCACTTCCAGGTCATCCAGGTCGCAAGGGCGCGGACGGTGTCGATGGTCTCGTTGGCGGCCCATCGGATGCCGCCCTTGCAGGGGCCGCGCGCATCGTTGTGCTGGACGCGGTAGCCGTCGAATACTCGTAGGCCCCCGTCGTCCATCCTGACGGGGATGCGGAAGTGGAACTCCCGCAGGGGCCGGCGAAGGACCGCGCGTACCCCGGCGTCGAGCTCCAGTTGGTCTGCAACCTCGTCGAACTGGCGCTGCGCCATTTCGAAGGGGTTGAGCTTGGACATGGGCATCTCTCCTTGAAGGTCTCTCGCCTGCTGGCGAGCGCCGCGCGACATGTGGGTCAGAGCCGATTCGACCCGTCCATCCCTCGGCGTGGTGCCGACATTGTACACAAAACGTGGCTTTCCAGCAGGGTCTCACAAGATCCACCCGGCCTGAGCGGACCGATTTCCGGCAGGGCGCGCGCCTCGCCGCGGAGCGGCGATCCGGGTACACTACGCCCGGTGCCAGACGACGATTCCGTGGTCCTTGCCCGCGTGCTGTCGGGCGACGAGGATGCCTTCGCCACGTTTGTTCGGCGCTACGAGCCAAAGCTGAGGGTCTACGTCAGTGGGATCGTGGCGGTCGAGGAGGAGGCGCGCGACCTCGTTCAGGAGGCATTCATCCGGGCATGGCGCCACCTCGACCAGTACGACGTCCGCTTCCGGTTCTCGACGTGGCTGTTCCGCATCGCTCACAACGTAGCGATCGACTACCTTCGGCGCCGCCGGCAGCCCACCGTTTCGCTCGAGTTAGGTGAGGACAGCGAAGGGGACGAGATCCGCCTCGACCCCGCCGATCCCCGGAGGGGACCGCTCGGGGACCTGGCCAACCGTGAGTTGGCGGCGGCGATCGCGCATGAGATCGAGCGCCTCCCTGACTCGTACCGCGAGCTGGTGACGCTGCGTCACCTGATCGGTCTTTCCTACAACGAAATCGCTGACCTGAAAGGACTACCGCTCGGAACCGTGAAGAACAAACTTTTCCGCGCCCACAGCGTATTACGAGAGGCCCTGAAACCGTACCTGGGGCAGCTGGGGGGACCGGGGTGAACGAGGCGTGCTCTAAAGCGCGAGGCACTCTGGAAACGGGTGGACTGCATGGGCGTTCCGAAATCCGGTCTCACCTGGATGAATGCCCGGCTTGTCGCGCCCACGCCGCTCTCCTCTCAACGCTCGCAAAACTCGAGCCAGGCGAAGCAGATCCGGTGATCGTCCGGAGGATCATGGCGACCTTGCCGCCCGTCCCCTGGCAGAAGCGGCGCCTCGCCGCATGGCTGCCCCTCGGTGCCGGATTTGCCTTCGTGGCTGCGGGGCTGCTCCTGCTTGGCGGCGTCCCTGCCGCCGGCACGGTCGCGCAGCTGCCGGCGGCCGCCCGAGGCGTCCTGGGCTGGATCGCCTCCTCGGCGTTGGACGCCCTGACAGCGGCCCGAGGCGGGTCCGACGCCGCCAAGGTACTGATCGCGGCCGGAGGCTCTTGGTTCGTTGTCTGGTTGGCTTTGGCCGCGCTCGGCGGCAGCTGGGCAATGGTCTCCCTCATCGGACGGGCGCGGCGCGGAACGGGGCAGTGACCGCACTTCTCCTGGCTGGCGCGCTCCTGGCCGCTCCGGCGCCGCAGCTGGGCGCTCCGGTTCTCGTGGACCGGCCGACCCAGGGCCCGGTCGTGGCCCTACTTGCGGATGTTCGTGTGTCGTCCGAGATCGTCGGCGACGTGGTGGCGGTCGGCGGCGACGTTGAGCTCGCGGCCGGGGCACGGGTGCACGGTGACGTCGTGGCGCTCGGCGGGCGCGTGCGCGGCTCGGGTTCGGTGAGCGGGCGGGTGGCGTCGGCCGGTGGTCTGGGGCTGGTCGGCCTTGGCGGGCTCGAGACGTCGGACGGTTCGGTGTCGGCGCTGGGCCTCGGCCTCCTGCGCGCGGGCGTGTGGCTCACCCTGGGATCGCTTGTGATCCTGGCGGTACCCCGCCAAGTGCGCTCGCTCGGTCTTCGGCTCACAGCGGAGCGCCTGCGGTCTCCGATGATCGGAGTCCTGGCGTTGCTGGTCTGGCTGGCCGTGGTCGTCCTGGCTCTGGCGGTTACCAACTCGCCTCTCGGAGTCGCATGCCTGCTGCTCGCGGTGGCAGCGCTCCTGGCGGCCAAGCTGGCCGGCGTGGTCGGGGTCGCGTGGGTCATGGGCAAGGCCGTTGCGGTCTATCTGCCGCTGCGCCTGCGCGGGGAGCTGACGCGGACCGGGGTGGCGCTTTCGGTCCTATTGCTGCTTGCGCTCCTGCCTGTCGTCGGTCCAGCCGTGTGGCTCGCCGCGAACGTCGTGGGGATCGGCGCGGTGGTCGGCGCGCTCCTGGAGCGCCACCCCCTGGCGCTGCCGCTTCCGAGCTTTGCGGCCCGGTGACAAGCGCCCCGGTACCCGGCGACGCCGGGCCGTCTCGCATCGTGTTGGATCCGTGGAAGCAATGCATGAAATGCAGCGGTTCTTCAGACCGTGGGAGGGCATGGCCCACCGCGGCCCATCTCGGTTCGTGACGGGAGATCGAAGCAGCGGGGTCCTGCGCGACCCCTGCAAAGGGAGGCTGATCGATGGGTAGGATCATGAAGGCAGTCATGGTGGCGCTGCTGGGGTGCAGCGCCGTCCCGGCTCTTGCGGCCATCGACGCTCGGCTGATGCGGCAGGCCGCCGTGTCGGCCACGCAGATCGCGTTCGTATATGCGGGCGACGTGTGGGTCGCGCCGAAGGGCGGCGGCCTGGCCGAGCGGCTCTCGACCCCGAAGGGTGAGGAGTCGTTCCCTCGCTTCTCGCCGGACGGCTCGCTGATCGCGTTCAGCGGCAATTACGACGGCAACGAGGACATCTACGTGATGCCGTCGGGCGGGGGCCTGCCAACGCGGCTCACCCATCACCCGTATTCCGAGCGGATGCTGAACTGGTATCCCGACGGCGCCTCCATCCTCTTCGCCTCGCCGATGGCGAGCGGTCGATTGAGGTTCAACCAGCTTTACCGGCTCTCGGTGAAGGGTGGTTTGCCGGAGAAGCTGCCGGTGCCCTACGGCGAGTACGGCGAGGTCTCCCCGGACGGGAAGACTCTCGCATTCGTGCCCAACAGCGAGGACTTCCGTACATGGAAGCGCTACCGCGGTGGCGACGTCTCGCGCATCTGGCTGTTCGACCTCGCGACCCACGCCTCCAAGCGCGTCGGGGACGATAATGCGAGCTACAGCCAGCCGATGTGGCACGGGAAGACGCTCTACTTCCTTTCGGACCGCGACAAGAACAAGCGCAACAACATCTGGGCTCTCGACACCTCCTCGGGTGCCATGCGCCAGGTGACGGTCTTCGACGAGTACGATGTCCACTTCCCGTCGATCGGGCCGTCCGACATCGTGTTCGAAAACGCCGGCCGGCTCTATCTGCTGGACACCGCCACCGACAAGGCGCACGAGGTCAAGATCGAGGTCGTCACCGACCGCGCGACGCTCAAGCCCCACCTGGAGAAGGTGGGCGAGATGATCGCCACCGCCGCGGTGTCGCCGTCGGCCAAGCGCGTGGCGTTCGAAGCCCGCGGCGACGTTTTCAGCGTGCCCGCGGAGCACGGGCCGACGTTCGACCTCACCAGGACCCCCGGCGTCGCCGAGCGCTACCCGGCGTGGTCTCCCGACGGCAAGCTGATCGCCTACTGGAGCGACCGTACGGGTGAGTACGAGCTCGCGGTCCGCAATGCGGACGGGTCGGGGGATGAGCGCACCGTAACCAAGCTCGGCCCCGGCTTCCGCTACCGGATCTTCTGGTCGCCCGATAGCGCCCGGGTCGTCTTCGTCGATCAGGCGATGAACATCAACCTGTGCGACCTCGCCACCGGCGCCATCACCAGGATGGACAAGGGGCTTTACATGTTCGAGAGTGGACTGGAAGGTTTCACCGGGAGCTGGTCAGCCGACTCCCGGTGGGTCGCTTTCGGGCGCGACGCTGCGAGCAGGACCGGCGTCATCTTCCTCTACGACACCCAGGAGAAGAAGCTCCACCAGGTGACTTCGGGGTTTTACAACGATTCCGCTCCGGCGTTCGATCCCGAGGGCAAGTACCTCTACTACGTCTCCGGCCGCACCTTCCAGCCCTCCTACGGCACCGACGAGACGTGGATCTACGCCAACACCGACAACCTCGTCGCGGTGCCGTTGAGAGTGGACGTGCCTTCGCCGCTCGCGCCCCGCAACGACGTCGAGGAAGGCAAGAAGGACGGGGATAAGAAGGAGGAGGCAAAGAACGACGGCGACAAGAAGGACGAGAAGGGCGACAAGAAGCCGGAGAAGCCCGCCAAGGCCGAACCGGTCAAGATCGACATCGCCGGCTTCGAGGAGCGGGTGGTGGTTCTCCCGCCCAAGGCGGGCCGCTACGCGGATCTCCAAGCCCTCGCGGGCAAGTTGTTCTATCGCAGGCTGCCGCGGGCGGGGTCGGACGACGAGAGCAGCCCGATCGTCTTCTACGATCTTAAGGAACGCGAGGAGAAGACCGTCGTCGCCGATGCGGACGCCTACGAGATCGCGGCCGGAGGCGCCAAGATCCTCGTGGCCAAGAAGAAGTCGTTTGCGCTCGTCGAACCGAAGCCGGACCAGAAGATGGATAAGAAGCTCACCACCTCGGATCTCGAGATGACGGTCGACCCGGTCGCAGAGTGGCGCCAGATCTTCGACGACGCCTGGCGCTTCGAGCGCGACTTCTTCTACGACCCGAACATGCACGGGGTGAACTGGAACGAGATGCGCACGCGGTACGGTGCGCTGCTTGCCGACTGCGTCACCCGCTACGACGTCAACTTCGTGCTCGGCGAGCTGATCGCAGAGCTCAACTCGTCCCATACGTACCGTGGCGGTGGGGACCTGGAGAAGGGCGAGAAGCGCGGCGTGGGCTTGCTGGGTGCCGACTATTCGCTCGAGAACGGCTTGTACCGCATCGTGAAGATCTTCGAGGGGGCGCCGTGGGACGCCGACACCCGTTCGCCGCTCCTGGAGCCCGGTGCCAAGGTCAAGGAGGGCGACTACCTCCTCGCGGTCGACGGCTCGAAGGTGGACACGGCCCTGGACCCGTGGGCGTCGTTCGACGGCCTCGCGGGCAAGGACGTGATGCTCACCGTCAACGACAAGCCCACAATGACGGGCGCGCGGCAGGTTCTCGTCACGACGCTCGAGAGCGAGGTGCGCCTGCGCAACCTCGCGTGGATCAACGCCAACCGCCTGAAGGTGGACAAGGCGACCGGCGGCCGCGTCGGCTACATCTACGTGCCGGATACCGGCAAGGACGGCCAGAGCGAGCTGTACAGGCAGTTTATGGGTCAGCTCGGGAAGGACGGCCTCGTGATCGACGAACGATTCAATTCCGGGGGCCAGATCCCTGACCGCTTCGTCGAGTTACTCAACCGCCCAGTCACGAACTACTGGGCCGTGCGCGACGGCAAGGACTGGCAGTGGCCGCCGGCCTCGGTCCCGGGACCCAAGGTCATGCTGATCAACGGCTGGAGCGGTTCGGGCGGGGACTGCTTCCCGCTCTACTTCCGCCAAGCCGGCATCGGACCGCTGATCGGCCGCCGCACCTGGGGTGGGCTGATCGGAATCTCCGGCACGCCCGAACTCATCGACGGCGGCAACGTGACCGTGCCGACCTTTGGAATCTACTCCACCGACGGCAAGTGGATCGTCGAGGGTCACGGCGTTGACCCCGACATCGACGTGACGGACGACCCGGCCAAGATGTGGAGCGGCGGCGATCCTCAGCTCGACCGGGGCATCGAAGAGGTCCTGCGGCTCCTGAAGGAGAGACCGCCCGTGACACCTCATCGGCCTGCCTACGAGAACCGCTCGGGGCGGTAGGACGAGCGCCTTTCGGCGGCGAGAACAGCATGTGGCGGGCGGCGAGGAGCCGCCCGCCTTTGTTTTCGGCGGTTCCTCGGAAGTTGACCGGTGCGCGTGCCGGGTCTATAAGCAGGTCGTGCCTCTGGTGCAGGAGTTCCTGGAACGTGCGCTGTTCGCAGGCGCATCGCTCGTGGTGAGCGCGTTTCCCGAGCGCGCGAAGCGCGCGGGGTGGCCGGCCGTCTACGCGTCGGTCGCCGCCCACATCGTCTCGGGGTGGATCGAGACCTTTGTGTCGGCCGGCCTGTTCGTCATGGGTTTCCTCAGCTTTGGCGACCGTTTCACCCAGGGTACGGGGTGGACGTACGTGAGCCATCAACCGACCCTTACGTCCGGCGACTTCTTCGGAGTCGGCATTATCGGTTACCTGAGCTACCTGCTCACGCCGGTCGCGTGGCTCACGGTCTGGTGCTTCGGGGAAGGGATCCTCAGAGCGCTCGACGCGGCGCTGTCGTCACGGATGCTCGGCATGGCGCTGGTCGCCCTTCCGTGGCGGGCACTCGGGGCCTTGCAGCATGCGCAGGCGCATCGGATCCGACTCGGCAAGCTGGGCCCCGAGCGCCTTGACGAGGCTGTGGCTGGACCACAGGGGTCGCCCCTCGTCCTTACCATCTACGCGAGCCGTGAGAAGGGGTGGTCCGCAAACCAGGTCATCGAATACGCGGGGGGGTTCCTCGTGGCTGTCCGGAAGCGGTTCGTGCGGCACGGGGACCACCACGCAATTCGATACGATTTTCGGCACCTGGAACCGGGTGAGGTGATTCGGGGTCTGCTGGTGCACTACGCGCCCGATGGGGTGTCAGCGACCCCAGCTGCCGGTGGTGCGACCGCGCAGGCGCAGACCATTGACGCCAAGAGCTGAGTGTGCCATCCGAGCCGCCAAACCGCCGATCGAGCTCGAGATTTTGTCGGCACAATTCCGGGGAACGGAATTTACGCCCCGTGACGCATCTGAGACCAGAGGTTGTCAGCTCATTTTGGTGACGACTCTCGGATTTTGGCCCATTTAAACTCCCGCGGTCAAACTCGCCATTGAAGGATTTGATGGTCCTGGTTTCCAACGGGCGCACTTGACCGCCGCGCTTTTCCCGCCTCTACTATTGCGAGTCATGGGAGCCTGCATACACGGAGCGCGAAGCGTCAAGAGACCTCGGTCCGACCGGTGCCTATCCGCCCGCAGAGGCCTGCATTGGAGGGTGCTGGCCCTGGTCGGCATTCTCGGGGCTGCTCCTGTTTCACCGCTTCTCGCTTTGGACGACCACAAGACGCTCAGCCAGTATGGCCATGACGTGTGGGGCGAGAATGCGATCCAGGCCATCGTCCAAACCCGCGATGGATACATCTGGCTGGGCACCCAACAGGGGCTGTTGCGCTTTGATGGTCTGCGCTTCACCGTCTACGACCGGCACACGGTCCCGCTGATGCGCAGCAACAGCGTGCTCGCCCTCTGCGAAGACCGCGAAGGCGGACTCTGGCTGGGAATGGAGAGCGGCGGCGCGCTCCGGCTCAAGGACGGCCGGTTCACGGCCTTGACTGTCCAGGACGGGCTTCCAGCGGAGCGCGTCACGAGCCTTTTCGAGGACAGGCATGCCGGTCTCTGGCTCGGCACGGCGGATGCGGGGATCTGCGTCTACCGGGGAGGGAAGATCACGCGCTACGGCCCCGCCGATGGAGTTCCCGGCAAAGCGATCTACGCTGTAGGGCAGGACCGGGAAGGGCGCATCTGGGTGGCCACGGGCCGGGGCGTGGTGCGTCAGTCCAAGGACCGCTTCGAGTCAGTGGACCTCCCGGGCGAAGGGCAAAACTGGTACTACGCCTTCGCGGTGGGCGCCGGGGGGGACATGTGGCTGGGCTCCCTAAAGGGCCTCTACCGGTGGCACGAGGGCCATGTGACGCGGTATACGGTCAAAGACGGCCTCTGCGATGACAATGTCCAGAGCCTCTACTATGAGGCCTCCACCGATTGTCTCTGGGCCGGTACCAACGGCGGTCTCAATAGGTTCAAGGACGGCCGGATGGCGCCTTACACTTCACGCGATGGTCTCTCGAACGACCAAGTGGTGGCGCTCAAGGGCGACGGGGAGGGCAGCCTCTGGATTGGCACCATGAGCGGCCTGAACCGCCTTAGGGACACGAAGTTCCTCACCATCGGAACCCCTCAGGGGCTGCCTTCCCAATACGTCTTGTGCATTTCCCAGGCGGCCGACGGCGCCCTCTGGGTAGGCATGGAGAACGGGGGCGCTGCGAGGATCACGGGGGGACGGATGGAGCAAGTCGGCCCGTCGCAGGGCCTTCCAGGCAAGTCGGTGAACTCCATTCTCGCCGAACCGGATGGAACGGTCTGGCTCGCCGCGGAGGCGGGCGGCCTTGCGCGCTGGAAGGACGGCCGAGTGACGCTGCCGTTTGCCGGAAACAAGCAGATCGTTGACTCCGAGATTCTCTGCCTGTTCGACGACGGCCTGGGGACCCTGTGGGCGGGCGCCAGCATGGGTCTCATTCGAATGCAGGGTTCGGACGTGACGTTTTTCACGACGAAGGACGGCCTTCTGGGACACACGGTGGCCGCTATTGTGGCAGACGGCGCGGGCGGCCTCTGGCTGGGAACGGACGGCGGCGGACTGAATCACTACAGCGACGGCCACTTCACGGCCTACACCCTCCGCGACGGGCTGGCGGACAACATCGTGAACGCCCTCTACAGGGATGCCTCGGGCACCCTCTGGGTTGGGACGTCCGGAGGCCTCAGCCGCCTCAAGGATGGGAGGTTCACCAGCTTCACGACCAAGGACGGCCTCTCCGACGACACCATTTACTCCATCTTGGAGGACGCCGCGGGTCGTCTGTGGATGGGCTGTGAAAAGGGTGTCTTCCGGGTGGACAAGGCGCTTTTGGACGGACGGGCGGCCGGCAGAGCCGACCCCATCCCCTGCGAAGGCTACGACCGATTTGATGGCATGGGGGCGAGCCAGTGCAGCGGAGGCACGCAGCCCTGCGCATGGCGGGCGGCCAGCGGCTTGCTCTACTTCGCCACCCCGAAGGGAGTGGCGGCCATCGACCCTGCCTCGATCCTCCTGAACCCCCACCCACCCCCGGTGGTCATCGAGGCAGTGCTGGTGGACGGCAGGCCTCTGGCCCCCGGCTCGCCGGTTTCGCTGCCCCCGGGCCGTCATCGCGTGGAGTTCCACTACAGCGCCCTGAGTCTGGTGGCGCCCGAGAAGGTCCGCTTCCGGTTCATCTTGAAGGGCTTCGACAAGGAGTGGGGGGATGCCGGAACGCGGCGCGACGTGGCCTATACCAACCTCGGGCCCGGGAAGTATCAGTTCAGCGTCATTGCGTGCAACAACGACGGTGTGTGGAACAGCAAAGGCGCGACCAGGGCTTTTGAAATCGAGCCCTTCTTCTATCAGACCACGCTCTTTTACCTCCTCTGCGCGCTGGCGGTGGGTGCTCTTTCTGCGGGTTTGCACCGTTTTCAGCTTCGGCACGTCCTGACGCGCAATGCCGTCCTCAAGGAACGCGCCCGGATTGCTGCTGAGATTCATGACACACTTGCGCAGGTGCTTACAGGAATTCGACTTCATTTGGTGAGGGCTGAAGACGTGCTCCCAGGCGAAGCCGTTGAGGCCCGCTCCCACCTCGCCATTGCGCGAGAGCTGACGCGCACCTGCACCGAGGATACCCGAGTCGCCATCGCCGCGCTGCGCCCCTATGCGCTGGCGGCTATGCCCTTTTCAGACGCGCTGCACGACTTGGCCGAGACGCTCGCAGGCCCGGCAGGCATGGAGGTTACTTTCGAAGTTACCGGAAACCCGCGCCGTCTTTCTGAGGCGGTCGAGCATGAGCTGTGGCACATCACCCAAGAAGCGGTCACCAACGCAGCGCGCCACAGCCAGGGCCGCCACCTTCGTGTCTCCATCGCTTACGGGCGCCGTCTGGTCCGCGTGTGCGTCGCGGACGACGGCATCGGCATCGCCACAGCGCCCGCGGCCGACTCCTCGGGCGCGTTCGGCCTCATAGGTCTTTATCAGCGAAATCAGCGGCGGCGGTTGCGGGTAGCAGTCGAAAGCCGGCCCGGAACGGGCACGAAGGTGTACGCCGAGGCGCGCCTCGGCTGGTTTGCCGGACGTTCCTGGCCACGCTTACGCGTACGTGTACCCAGGGATCTGAAGGAGGCGACATGACCCGCGCGCCGGCGATCCGCATCGTCATCGTCGAAGATCACCCCGTGGTGCGGAAGGGACTCAGGGCGGTATTGGGTGGACAGTCAGACATGACAGTGGTTGGGGAAGCCGCCAGCGCCGCCGAGGGAGTGGCACTCCTCGCGCACGAGCCGGCGGACGTCGTCGTTCTCGATTTGCGCCTTCCCGATGCTTCGGGGACCGAGGGAATCGCCGCGCTTCTCGCGGCTCGGCCTGGTTTGCGCATCCTCGTACTTTCGAGTTGGGGGCGCCCTGGGGACGTCCGCTCAGCCCTGGATGCGGGAGCGGCGGGGTACGTGGTCAAAGACGCAGCGGATGAAGAGGTTGTGGGAGCTGTCCGCAAGGTTGCGGCCGGCGGGGCCTTTGTTTCCCAAGCCGCGGCGAGGGCCTTGGTGGGAGAAGGTAATTTGGAGCGGCTCACTGCCCGCGAACAGCGCATCCTGGAACTCATGGCCGACGGCCACGCCAACGATGCCATTGCTTGTGCGCTTGATCTCTCGGTCGGGACCGTCAAGAACTACATTCACGTCATTCTCCTCAAGCTGCACGTCAAGGACCGCACCGCCGCCGTTGCTGTTGCGACCCGCAGCGGACGGCTGAAACCGCGGTAGCCGTAACGGCCTTCCGCTGGCAGGCCGGGCCTATCAGCCGGGCTGGGGGATGCCTGCGCCACCTCGCGGTTCACGCACACTGGGCACCTTCCATCGTAAGTCCTCGCCGTACCCCAAGTGGATGTCTGGAGTGAATGACTGAGAATCTGAGCGGGGGCCGATCAGGTGACGTTTTCGGGGAGCGTGACGGCGTCTGGCGCGGCGATCGCGCGTCGGG
>Ga0182011_10000879_pt1 | contig 26196 bp, 25 predicted proteins | sample 711E1DmetaG_FD_120481 | JGI IMG/M metagenome (GOLD analysis project Ga0182011, IMG submission 120481) | Permafrost microbial communities from Stordalen Mire, Sweden - 711E1D metaG | ecosystem: Environmental > Terrestrial > Soil > Wetlands > Permafrost | place: Sweden: Stordalen | collected...
CGACGATGGTAGGCGGTTGCGTGGGGTACCGTTAGGCGCCGAAGGCGCGAACGCGCCAAAAATTAACCCATACGAGATTGCATTAAACACCGTATTAACACATGAGAAGGAGATACTCGGTTTAATGAATACAAAACCAGCATATGCTACAAAGATTAATTCGCTTCTTGGCAAATATATCAGTTCAAAAGCGTAAGTTTTTTAATATCTTCTTTTATTTCTTTTTTTGTCTCAGCAATACTTCACAGAGTGTGGAGTGGTGCTCGACTACACGTCCTTTTACTACGGCTGTCCATTGGACGCCATGAAATTCAGTTGTGACACGTAACTTTCGAGTTATGGTGAAACAGCGGTGCTTTGTAGAGTAAAAGGGCTACTTGCGCGGGTCTCCGCCCTCAATAATTTCAACAACAATTCCAACTTTAATGCTAACAATAGGAATGTAGACAACAATAATAGGCGGTTGCGTGGAATAGCCAAGCATGCTGAGACACTCATACTCATGGCTTGCAGAGACTTATGGAAAGAATTATACAGCTACGACAACCTGCTTCTAGCATACAAAAAAGCACGTAAACATAAGACATTAAAACAATACGTTATAGATTTTGAGAAAAATCTTAAACATAACCTATTAATGTTGCAAGTTGAACTTCAACTAAAATCTTACAGACCAAAACCGCTCGAAACATTCATCATCCGCGACCCAAAGACGAGAAAGATATCAAAATCTGACTTTAGAGATAGAGTAATACATCATGCCCTCTGCAATATTATCGAACCAATATTTGATAGGACATTTATTTATGATTCTTATGCAAATAGATTAGGAAAAGGCACGTTAAAAGCTATTCAGAGATTTGATTGCTTCAAAAGGAAAGTTTCAAAGAATAATTCATTAAATTGCCATATTCTAAAAGCAGACATAAGGCATTATTTTGAAACTGTAAGCCATAAAATACTGTTAAGCACAATTAATAAGAGGATTAAAGACAAGAATATCCTGTGGCTAATAAAAATCATCCTCGAGAATCATAAGACAGATTTAGAAGGCAAAGGAATGCCTCTTGGCAACTTAACAAGCCAATTCTTTGCAAACGTCTATCTCAACGAACTAGATTATTATGTTAAAAATGAGTTATCAGCAAAATACTACATACGATATGTTGACGATTTTGTAATATTATCAAATTCAAAAAGTAAACTCAGAACATGTGAAGAACAAATACATATCTTTCTAAAAGAAAAACTAGATATTGCATTACATCCAGACAAAACTAAAATATTGACAATGGACAAAGGAATAAATTTTCTAGGGCTACGAATATACTGTCACCATAAACTATTAAAGAAATCAAACGTCAGAAAATTCAAAAACAAATTATCAAGAATAATATACAACTACAACCATAACAATGCGGATTATGATGAGATATATGACACGATAGAAGGATGGATAGCGCACGGCAAAAATGCTGATACATACAATCTAAGAAATAAAATACTTGCCCCATTAAACGACAAATTCGGCGGAGAAATATCAACAAAAGAATACAATCGATACCTGAAAACCCAGAAATCAAAGAAAAAACATTGATTTTCAAAGCTCAATTTTTCCGTCCAGAATGAGAAGATTTATAAAAATCGGCGTCAATCCAAATGATGGTTTTGCTCGGTGTGAGCAAAGCTTATAGGTAAAGAAACGTCGATTGAGCCAAGATTCGAGGCTAAGGCGATTCGCAGAAATTCTGCGGAAAAGATTGCGAATAACAAAGACACACGCCCTAAAAAGCGCGCAGTCTTTAGTTATAACTTGACAGTAGCAACTCTTCCGAAACATTTATAAATGATCAAACGGATGCAAAGGTATGGCTAAGAATTATTGGGAATGGACATACTGGTTTGCGGTAAACCATGCGGAAAGATTCTACAAGAGCGTGAATGATACGATATTATTCGATAACAACCAAACGCTTGAAAAGATGATCACTGAACCGACGATATTTCTTGCCAACCACACCTCGGAAATAAATATTCCACACATGCATTATGCAATACAATCGTCTTTATCACGCCATCCGCAAGATGCAAACAGGGTGATTCGGACAATATCTAAAGATGATAATTTTCGTCATGGAAAATTAGGGCCTGTAAAGAACAACCTGTTCAACTTCTTCTCGCAGATACCAGGCACTATACTAATCAAGCAAAAGGGAAGCGAGAACCCGTATCCGAGAGACAACATAATACCTTCGATGAGAACAACACTCTCAGCTGGAAACCATGTCTTGATATTCTCTATGGGCGATGTATCTGGAGATGGTCGAGTGGATCACAAAAGAGAAGAGGACCTTTTGACGTTCGAATACAGATTCATGGCTTTAATCCCTCGGCGAGTGCCAAACGTACATGTCCAGACGATGCACTACACGACAGATGTAGTGAACAATAGATTTCTTATACGGATGGGTGAAAGGCATTTAGTGAAGGACATGACGGGCTATAATTTTACGGATGAGATCGCTAAATGCACGACGATCACAGGGTTGCAACTATTATCGCTTTACAAAAAAGTAGCAAATGACCTTGGAATAATCCTTACGAAAAAAAGCCTGAGCAAGGAACTATCAGAATTCTCAGAAGAATTGCAGAAAAAAGGATATCACGTGTATGATCCGAAGAACACAATGGACGATGCCATAGCATACGCCGATTCAGGAAAAGAATACATCCTTGATATACGCTACAAACTTACAAACACGGCAAGCAGTGAGTATCAATCGAACCAGATAAAGCACCTACACCTTGATGAATCGATAAGAAGATTCCAAGAGAAAAGAAGAAGATGAAGAACGCTAAGGAATATCGATCAAGTCTCACATCTGAATCCTCACTCCTATATTAATCGAAACTTTTAAAAATGAATCCAAAATTCTTGATGGTATGAGAAAATCTATCCTATTCGCAGGTATCTTCGTGATATTGTTCGCGCTCATAATACTCCCTGATGTCCATGCCCAAGATGTGAAGGTCAGTATGTACATGCTGAATTTGGGCAAGTTTGATACTGCCACCGGCACATTTACTGCTGATTTCTATCTTGACTTGCAGTGCGATACAAATTGTAGCCCTGAGAATTTTGAATTCATGAATGGCAGGGCTACAAGCATCGATAAGATAATCGACACACCTACGGAAAAATATTACAGGATACAGGCGAGCCTTAACAGTCCTGTCGATCTGCGAAGGTTCCCGTTCGACACTCAGGAGATGAAGATAATAATAGAAGATAAAGAGAACAATATCGATGAGATAAGATATGTTCCTGATGATAATTCCAGCGGGATAGATAAATCGGTGACATTCATCGGCTGGAAACTTGACAGCTGGAAGAGCAGCGTCACAGAGCACTATTACGATGTATACAATGAAACGTATTCGCAGTATCAGTTCAGTATAAATATTTCAAAGATATTCTTCAACTCGTTCATCAAGACTTTCTTGCCTATAATATTCATCATGCTTATCGTAATGTTCAGTTTCTTACTTGACACTGACAAGATAATGACAAGGCTCACGATGACGACCGCAGCACTCACCGCGTCAGTGATGTTTCACATATCAATAAGCAATCAGATACCTCCAGTCGGCTATATGACTATGGCTGACCAGTTCATGCTGGTAACATATTTCATACTGCTTGCAACAATAGTGCTGAACGTATTCCTATTGAAATTAGTGGAGAAGAAACACGCCGAGAGAGTCGAAAGGTATCATAAGATGACGGAATTCAGCGTATTCATCATAATACCAGCAATATACCTTGCATGGTTCCTTATTACATATTTTTTATTTTAACATGAGAAACGCAACAATATATACTACAATGGGAGATATCGAGGTTGAACTATATACGGATACAGCTCCATTGACGACTGCAAACTTCATCAAGCTATCAGAGAAAGGTTTCTATGACAGTATAACATTCCATAGAGTCATACCAAAGTTCATGGTACAGACAGGCGATCCCAAGGGCGACGGCACGGGAGGTCCGGGATACATGATCAAGGATGAATTCGGTGCAGGATTGAGACACAGTCAGTCAGGGATGTTATCGATGGCGAACGCTGGTCCAAACACGGGCGGAAGCCAGTTCTTCATAACGACCGTTCCAACGCCATGGCTTGATGGAAAGCATGCTATATTCGGACATGTCGTGAAAGGGCAAGATGTAGTTGACAAGATCAGCATGGTCCAAAGAGGTTCCAATGACAGACCATTGACGCCTATATTGATCAAAAAGATAACGATAATATAGCAATAGGGTCACATCCTATAACCATCCGAGCAATCAAATCATCCAATCACTCATCTAATCCATCCAGAAACGTGACATGATCAGTCATCTCGAAGTAATCCGTATCGTAATCAAGTATCAGGGAAGGATTCTTTTTGAGCATCGGATAATGTTTTTTCAATTCCTCAGAAAAATACGCGCTATGTTTCTTTATGGCCTCATCATCTTGCTTGTTCATCGATGGACAATGCGTCTTATGATACAATCTTAATCCTATCCTGCCTTTAGCATCCCTTATGATTATGTATGGCCATATCACGCAATCAAACGGCCTTACTGCATAGATCTTGCATGCATGCGTATCCTGATTAAGGAAGATGCATGCCAGAAATTCTGTATCCGGTCCGTCTATGGCATAATCTACAAGTTTTGCCTGATACAGTTTTTTTTTAGGCAGATAGATGAAATTTTCACCAGAGACGATAGAATCTGCATCTAATCTCTCTTCAGGCGTGAACGTAGGCGAGGCATCCCTATCATCGCCCTCTTTATAGAATGCGCAGCAATCCCTGCATTTGAAACAATCTTCGGATTTTGTGAGCCTCATCACTTTGATCTCTCGGCACTTCCTGGATCTCTGTTTGATTCCTTAGAATTATCCAGCACTATCGAGAATACATGCGTCTTGTAGAATCTTGTCGGACGGAATTTTTTCTTGAACTCCAAGGGACCTTTCTCAACACCGCCAAAATCCACTAGAGGTATCCCAAGCTTTTTGAGATTTATCAGGTCATCCATATTCGCTATCTCATTGCATCGCTCAATATCAGGATTGAAAAGCCCTATACTTGCATAATATCCCTGCTTGAACCTGAAGCCGGCGCTTATTGCAGCGACCTTATCATCTACAATCATTATCCTGTTGATATCATAGCCCGTAAAATCATGCTCGACAGCGTGCATGTAGTAATCGATGAACGCTCTATCTGTTCCCGTGCGTTTGTCTTTCCATGTACGTATCATCGATTTCATCTCTTCCTTCTCGACATCTTTTGCCATCCTGAACTCTACCTTATGATCCTTGAAGAACCTGTTCCAATAATATCTTATGTCCTTCCATTCTCCACCCTGCATTGTGTCTCCTGTCCATCTGTCCATCTCGAATACAGGCCAGATCAGTGTATAATTTATGGCGTTGACCCTGTACCCCGAATCTTTCAGGGAACTTATGACCTGCGCACGCGTCTCTGTCTCAAGCTCGAGCCAAAGTTTTTTTGGCTTGACATCTTGGGCATAGATATGATCCAGAAATTTTCTTACTATCTCGCCGGTCCTCTCTCTTGGGCAGAATATCTCCCTGAATACACGGTAATAATTGCCCTTCTTATCATATTTTGCGAGTATTCCTGTGCCATCATCAAAGATGACTATGTAAGGCTCTTCATATTCTTCGATATTATATAGGTAACAATAATAGTTGTGTTCAGAAGCCGTTCCATACTTAGAAATAAGCACCTCGATCAGATTCTTATTCGCTATCGCATCCCTCAAGACCTGCATGATATTAAAATCTATCTATCTAATTTAAAGTTTGTCATTTGAACTACACAAGAACTGCAGAAATATGTATTTCTATAGAACAATATCCGTCTCTGCCCTGAAATTCTTCTTGGGAGCATCTGCATTCTTGACAGCGATCTCCATCTCAGGATCAACGGAATCACCGACCTTCGCTGTACTGATGGTCTTGGGCAACTGCATGATCTTTATAGTGAGATTATTCCTGTCCAAAGCTTCGTTGAATATCTTCAATATGAGTTCGGTATAGCTCATGTCTGCCTTCATTGCGGCAAGCGGTATGAAATCCGGCTGTTCATCCTCGCTAAGTTCTGGGCTAATCCCGGGATTAGGGTTCAACTCAAGAACATACGGGACCCCTTCCTTACTGAGCCTGAAATCTATCCTGCCATAATCCCTACACCCTAATATATCATATACCTGAAGTGCAATCCTTTTTATCCTGTACTCCTGATATTTTGGCAGATCAGCAGGACACTCTATACTCACTCGTCCCCATGCCTCTGTCTCTTTGAGCCATTTCGCTTCATAACTGTACACAGTATCTTCATCGGCAGGCCAATCTTTGAAAACGACCTCTAATGGCGGAAGGACTGTCGCGCCTCTTCCATTTCCAAGTATTCCGACCGTTATCTCCTTACCATCGATGAACTCCTCGACAAGTGCTGGTTGGTCATACGTCCGTAATATATAACCTACACGGCTCCGCAATTCATCTTCATTATGGACTACTGCATCATGTGTTATGCCGATGCTGTTATCCATGCATACCGGCTTGATTATCAATGGAAATTTCAATTCAGGATCAAGTTTCTTATTCCTTGAATAGAATACCTGGTAATTAGGCGTCAGGATACCGTGATGCATCAGGATCTCCTTTACACGCACCTTATTGATGCATGTCGCAAGTGTGAGAGGACCGGAACCTGTGTATGGGATGTTCAATAACTCAAGCATCGAAGCTATGTGCGGCTCGAACAGGCTCGATCCATTGAATCTTTCACATACATTGAACGCAAATTCCACATCAGAATTCCTCAACTGCTCGAATGTAGTCTCATTGACGTCAAAGAATATGGTCTGATGTCCAGCGGTCTCAAGCGCATGCTTTACAGCATTGCCGACCTCCATCAGGTCATCCTCAACCTCCTTGAAATCGGACTCTTTCTTGAACAGGTTGGATAATATAGCTACTTTCACTCGTCATCACCTTCGAAGAAACTATATTTTATACAATGCCAGGTATCTCCCTTGACATCAGATTTTTTAGGTATTGTTTTTTTTTCGCGAAACATTTTGGAAATTTCTTCCAGATAACAGCAAACGATAAATGTTTACATGTGATTATCTTTTATAAAAATGAATTATGCGGGAACTCATTTAAATAGTTTCTTATTTAAGGTATCGACGGAAACATATAAATGAAACATGGATTTTTTCCAAAGAAAAAATCTGTCGTCTATAAAAATTTCTGAGAAAAAACGTATTTTATAAAAGTTTTTGAGAAATTTCTATGATATTTCAATAAAAATTTACAACGCCAAATTATTTTTTATGAGTTCCATAATCTTTCATAATTTTTAATATTATGAAGTGTTAATATGATGACAATAAGAAAATCAGTCCTTAAAACTTGCAAAGACAACACGCCAAAATCCCCTGTGAAAATCCCTACCAATCTATTCTTCACACATTTTTATCGTCGATAGAATACTAAAAAGACAACAACAACATTTATAAAGAAATATCGATTCTGACATCATAGTTTTATAGGATATTTTTTAGTCGAGGTTGACAATGGCTGATAACTTAGGACAGGAAAAGAACGATAACAGCACAGGAAATTATGACGCTTCTAACATAGTCGTACTTGGAGGCCTGGATGCAGTAAGGAAGAGGCCAGCGATGTACATAGGAAGCATCTCAGGCAGAGGACTGCATCACATGGTATATGAGATAGTCGATAATAGCATCGATGAGGCCCTTGCAGGATTCTGCAGCAAGATAACAGTCGTCATCGAGAAGGACAATTCAATACTCGTAACGGACAACGGGCGAGGCATCCCTGTAGATATGCACGCCAAATATAACATGTCAGCACTTGAAGTCGTCATGACGAAGCTTCATGCAGGTGGAAAATTCGACAAGAACACATACAAGGTCTCAGGAGGACTGCACGGAGTTGGCCTCAGTGTAGTATCGGCATTATCAAAATTTTTGGAGATAACCGTAAAGAAAAATGGAAAGATATATTTCCAGAAATATCAATGCGGAGCCCCGACAACAAAGCTTGAGGTTACAGGCGAATGCAATCCAAAAGATACAGGAACGATGATACACTTCTGGCCAGATGACAACATATTCACGGATACAGTCTTCGATTTCCAGATACTCGAGACAAGATTGAGGGAACTCGCATTCCTGAACAAGAAGATACATATAACACTGCGTGATGAGCGCATCGAAGAGAACGAAAGAGACACAGAGGGGAATATCAAGAGCAAGGAGAAAGAATATTATTACGAAGGAGGGATAGTGAGCTTTGTGGAATTCCTCAACAAGAACAAGAAGATAATCCATCCTCCAGTATACATGAGCAAAGGCAAGGATAATGTCGAGGTCGATGTCGCGATACAATATTCTGACAGTTATAACGAGAGTGTATACTCATTTGTGAACAACATAAACACTGTCGAAGGCGGAAGCCACCTTGTAGGATTCAAGACAGCACTCACACGTACACTCAACAATTACATCGAAAAGAATCCAAGCTATAAAGAGAAGGAAAAATTAAGCAGCGAAGATGTACGTGAAGGGCTTGCCGCAGTAATATCAGTAAAAGTCCCTGAACCACAATTCGAAGGCCAGACGAAAACAAAATTAGGCAACAGCGAAGTGAAAGGAATAGTCGATAGCATCGTAAGCAGCACACTAACAACATATCTTGAGGAAAATCCTAAGACGGCAGCATTGATAATAGATAAGGCAATGCTTGCAGCAAGAGCGAGAGAAGCAGCAAGAAAAGCAAGAGAATTAACAAGAAGAAAATCAGTACTAGAATTCTCTACATTGCCCGGAAAATTAGCCGACTGCTCAGAAAGCGATCCAGCGAAATGCGAAATATTCATAGTAGAAGGCGACAGCGCCGGTGGATGTTTCGATGGTAATACAAAAATAGCATTGACCGACGGAAGAAATATGACATTTAAAGAATTAATTCTCGAATATGAACAAGGAAAAGAAAATTATTGTTATACTATCATGGATAACGGAAAGATAGGCATACAGAAGATAATCAACCCAAGAAAAACCAGAACCGGTGCAGAAGTAATCAAGATAACTCTAGATAACGATGAAGAAATTACTTGTACACCTGACCATTTATTTATGCTAAGAAATGGTGAATATATTCGAGCCTCTGAACTGAAGAAAGATCATTCATTAATGCCATTTAGAAAACAATTATCGCATAAGGGAAAAAGAATAACAATGATAGCGTATGACAAAACATATTATGAGAATACCATAAAAATTTTGAGATCAATATATGATAAGAATAAGAATGTTAGTAAAGAAGAATTTGAAAAGACAAGAAAGGAATTAAACAATAAAAATATCTTATCATATAATACATTCACTGAACGATTCTTCCACAACAATGAAGATAAGCTTGTAGAAGCAGTAGAGAATTATAACCACAAGATAAAGAATATAATACAACTGGATGAAAAAATCGATGTCTATGATATAGAAGTTCCAGGAACACATAATTTTGCATTAGCATCTGGAGTGTTTGTGCATAACAGCGCAAAGCAGGGAAGAAAAAGAGAGTTTCAGGCGATCCTCCCATTGAGAGGCAAGATACTCAATGTTGAGAAGGCTAGATTGTCGAAAGTCATCACGAGCGAGCAGATATCAAACATCATAACTGCTCTTGGGACTGGGATAAGCGAAGATTTCAACGTCGCAAAATTGCGTTATCATAAGATAATAATAATGGCCGATTCGGATGTGGATGGATCGCATATAAGGACATTGATGCTCACACTATTCTATAGATATATGAAGCCGCTCATTGAGAACGGGCATATATATCTTGCTCAGCCGCCATTATATCTTGTGAAGAAGGGTAGCCAGAAATTTTATTGCCTGACGGATAAGCAGAAGGATGACTTGCTTGCAAAGATAGGCTCCGACGTCGGTATACAGAGGTATAAGGGTCTTGGCGAGATGAATCCAGAGCAATTATGGGAGACTACGATGGATCCTGACCTGCGGACTCTCAAGAAAGTGACGATTGAAGATGCCGTCGAGGCGGACAGGATATTTGAGACTCTCATGGGTGATGAAGTCGCTCCACGAAGAGAATTCATCGAGACGCACGCGAAGGAAGTCCAGAATCTGGATATATAATTACAGACAAGTATTTGTTTAGCTGCTAGTGAACCTTCAAGTATCGATGCGAACAATATTAAATCGGAAGATAAATACGAACAGGCAATCTATGTGAGCCTGCTAAACAAACACTAAAAAACAAGTTATTCGAAAATAGGTGAAAAAATGAAATTTGAACAAGAAGAGAATCTGGAATTGAACAAGATAGTGGATAAGAAGATCAAGGCAGACAAGAAATTCGAGACGCACGAGGACTTCATCGCGCACTGCGTAAGAAAGGAGCTCGGATTAAAGGATGTCGAGTAGAAAGAATAAATACGCAGCATACCACAAAATATATTAACCGACAGTTCTATGTGCCATTATGAAACGACCCATCCGTATTTTATGTTTTGGCGATTCTAATACGTGGGGATACATTCCGAATACGGACCATGAAAGATACAATAATAACGAACGCTTCCCAAAAGTCCTACAAAAATTATTAGGGAATACATACGAGATAATAGAAGAGGGCTTAAACAGCAGAACATTAATTTCTGAAGACACAAGACCAGGTAAAGAGGGCAGAAATGGAAGCCTTTATCTGATTCCCTGCCTAGACACGCACGATCCTTTGGACATGGTCATACTTATGCTAGGCACCAACGAACTAAAAGAAATATTCCATAACTCTGCAGAAAAAATAGGCGCAACGCTAGAAAAGTATTTTGTGAAAGTTATATTGAATAGGAAATCGCAATTCATGAACACAACACCAAAACTGCTGATAATTTCCCCGACTATGATCGACGAAAGCCAAGGAACGGCCAGAGATGTCTTTAAAGGATCAAACATTAAATCAAAAAAATTAGGCAGCATATACAAAGATATTGCAAAAAGGAATCAATGTTATTTTATCGATGCCAGTCAGCTAAAAGTCGGTTCTGATGGAGTTCATATGACTAAGGAGAGCCATTCTATACTCGCCAAAGAACTATACAAGATAATAAAGGCAATCGACTTCCCTAATAAGAAATCACCATGAACAATTAACTTTTTATTGCCCTCATCAATTCTATAATCATGGTTAAAGTCGGGACAGTGATACATAGACCTAAGATTCTTGCACCAGTCAGCGATTTCACGATGCTCCGTGCTGCAATCGATGCCGGATGTGATGAAGTATATTTCGGCATAAAAGACTTTAATATGCGGGCAACAGCAAAGAATTTCTCCATAAAAGACATTAAAAGAATAGTCGGGATATGCCACAAAGATGGCGTCAAGGCATTTCTTGCCCTGAATATCATAATCTACAATCATGAGACGAAGATTACAGAGAAGATTGTGAAAGAGGCAAAGAGATCCGGTGTCGATGCGATGATCGCATGGGACATGTCAGTGATAAGCGCGTGCATAAAAAACAAGATTCCTGTACACCTATCGACGCAGAATTCCATAAGCAACTATGAAGCATTGAGACATTACAAGATGATGGTCCCGAATCTTCAAAGGATTGTGCTTGCAAGGGAATGTTCTCTTGAGGATATAAAAAATATCATAACAAGAATCAAAAAGGACAAGCTTAATGTCGAGATAGAGACATTCATCCATGGCGCGATGTGCGTCTCAGTATCAGGAAGATGCATGTTAAGCCATCACCTGTTCGGAAAAAGCGCGAACAGGGGCGAATGCCTGCAGCCATGCAGGCGCGAATACGGCGTCTACAAGATGAAGTCCACGGATAGATTGGATGTGGATAATGAATTCCTTCTTGGAGAGGACTGTGTGATAAGCCCAAAAGACCTATGCACGCTGCCATTCATCGAGCAGTTGATAGATTCAGGGATAGATGCGTTCAAGATTGAAGGAAGGAATAGGAATGCAGAATATGTCCACACGACGGTTGAGGCATACAGGGAAGTGATCAATCATTACAATAAGCACGGTAATGACAAGGAATACGAGAGATTGAAGAAAGAAAATACAGAAAAATTAAGAAGGGTGTTCAACAGGGACTTCTCATCAGGATTCTATCTCGGAAGGCCGCTTGGTGAGTGGTCAAGCCCAAGGACAGGAGAGCAGACACAGATGAAACTATACGTCGGAAAAGTGATGAATTATTACCCGAAGATACATGTTGCAGAGATACTTGTTGAAGATAAGACACTAAAAAAGGGAGATAACGTATTCATCCAAGGGCCGACAACAGGACATTATGAATTGATTGCCAAGGAGATGAAGGATGATGACGGATTCACGGATAGTGCCTCAAAAGGGGCTGTTATCGGATTGAAAGTTGACAGGAAAGTTCGGAAGAACGATCAGGTATATAAGGTTGTGAAAAAGTAGTCTCTCCAAAAAATTCTTTTCACAATATTTAAAAACAGCTGACATCAACAAAGCATCATGTTCATAACCCTGATGGAGATATTTGATGTAATCCTCATGACCTTTGTAATCGGCTTTGTATTCATGAAGACATTCAGACCTGTGAAGAAGACGGAGGATATACTGGATAAATATCTGAAGAAGGCGATGCGCTTTGACTGGCATGCGTTATGGTTCGCGGCGATGGTCACAGCACCAGCGATAATACTGCACGAGCTAGGACATAAATTGACAGCATTAAGCTTCGGTCTGAGCGCAGAATTCCATGCGGCATATTTCTGGCTCGCATTGGCAATCGTCTTGAGGCTTGTGAATTTCCCATTCATATTCTTTGTACCGGCGTATACGAGCATCAGCGGCAATGCAACGATAGCCCAGCAAGTATGGACAGCATTTGCCGGACCAGGAGTCAATCTAGTATTATTCCTTACAGCATACATCGTGCTGAAAAGTCATAAGAACATAAGCATAACGGCTGCACATTTCTGGACACTCACAAGAGATATAAACCTGTTCCTATTCATATTCAACATGATACCTATACCGGGATTTGACGGATTCACGGTGTTTTCAGGATTATGGAAGATTTTAGGGTTGTAAGGCGAAAATTTTATTAACCAACATGAATACGACATCATATGCTTAAAAGAGACCACAAGATCACCGAGGAGGAGCAGTTGAAAGAACTGAATTCTAGAGTGCCTCCAATATTGAATGTGGACATCGTCATCTTCGACAAAGGCAGGCCTGAGCCAGAGTTCAATGAAGGGAAGTATCTCATCGGACATAGAAACGTAGAAAAGTACAAATATGAAAACGTATTCAAGCAAAGATCGCCTAAATGGCTATTTCCTGGGGGCAGAGTAAGATACGATGAATCGCCGCAGGAAGCTGCTGAACGAATATTGAAAAGAGAGGTTCCAGGGATAAAAGTCAGATTGCGAAAATTAATCACGGCAGTATCGGACAAAGGCTATGATTGCAGAGCATATGGAGTAACGATATACATGCTATATGAACATGAATCAGGAACCCCGAAAATTAACGATAGTTTTGACGATTTTAGATGGTTAGAAGCCAAAGATATAAAAAATTCTACTGAAGTATATGACCTAGACATCAGTGTTATGAATGAGATAGAGGCTACAGTCCGGACAATGTATGTAAGCCAAGATGAAGAGCTGACCGAAGTCGATAAGAACGATAAAATTATCGGTGCTATAATCAAACGTGAAGCGCACACCAACCCGAAAAGGTTTCATAGGGCTGCACATATAATGATATTCAATTCCAAAGGACAGGTGGTTTTGCAGCAAAGAAGCCTAAGCAAAAGCAGTGGAGCCGGAATGTGGGACATGCATGGAGGTCATCAAGTATCCGGACAGACCATAGAACAGACAGCAATCCATGAGTTAGCAGAAGAGTTAGGAGTGCAGACAAAACTGCAATTTGTCAGAAAAGGTCTTTATCAGAGCGATAGGCAATCAGAGTTCTATTATTTATATTACGGCATAGATGACGGACCGTTCGGCTTTGACAGGAGCGAAGTACAGCAGATAAAGACTTTTGATTGCCAGAAGATGCTGGATAAAAAATATGATAAAGATTATGATATACTGCCGCATGTCTACGGATATGTCGAAGAATTAAGGCCAGTGTGGCAAAAACTATTGAAAAAATAAGGCGAGTCATGATAAAGATAGGTCTTGTATTGAGTGGAGGAGGGGCGAGAGGGTTTGCAGAGATAGGAGCATTAAAAGTCCTGAAGAAGCACAATATCGAGATACATAGCATCGCAGGATGCAGCATAGGAGCATTGATAGGAGCTTGCTACGCGCATAATCCTGACCCTGACGCGATAGAACAGCTCCTCATGAAGATCAAGAGCAGAAGGGACGTCTATGATTATGCATTCTCGACAAAAGGGCTCATCAAGGGCCAGAGATTGGAGAAGTATATCGCAGAATATTTCAAGGATGACCCGAAGAAGGATTACGATTTCGAGAATCTTAAGATACCGCTTATCATAAACGCCACAGACATAGTCAATCAGAAAGAGATCATACTTGACAAGGGACCCCTTATACCAGCAGTGATGGCATCATTATCATACCCTGGATTCTTCACGACAAGAAAGCTCAATGAGCATATATGCGTGGATGGCGGCGTCGTCAATCCGATACCATTCAACCTTTTGACAGGTGTAGATTATATCATAATGATCGATGTCTCCAAGCAGAATATAAAGATCGATGAGGAGAGCAATTTCAAGGATGTCATATTGCAGGCGACACTCACGATGCAGAAGATCATCGGGACAAAAAGCCTAGAAAGCTGCAGCTTGCCATACACCCTGATAAAGCCAGACGTTGAATATCACGGAGTGCTGGAATTCGACGACATAACAGAACTCTCGAAGAAAGGGGAGATAGAGGCGAATAAGCACATCGAGAAGATAAAGAAAGACATAATAGAGCTAGAGGCAAAAGATACAGAGAAGATGGTCGCGGAAGCTTTGATGAAAGAAGAAGAGAAAAAGAAACAGGTTGATTTGCAGGCGAAAGAAAAAGAAGCCAAAGATAAAGAAAGAGAAGCAACGGAAAAGGACACGAAATCTTTATAAACCACCTAAAATTCCGCATTATCGTGATTAACAATGGCGAATAAATGCATAACATGTAAGGTTTCACTCGTGAACAACAAGGGTGCTGTGAAGTTCATGTGCCCATCCTGCGGAAAACAGGAGATAACTCGATGCGGAAAATGCAGAGAGATAGTTGCAAAATATAAGTGCCCAGAGTGCGGATTCGAGGGACCAAACTAGATAATCGATATTCTTATAATATCACATTTCAAGAGAACAAAATGGGAACAGCAATAGCGACACTGCGGATAATGCCTGAAAGTCCTGATATCGACCTGAAGAGGATCGAGCAGGAGGCAATAAAGCTCATATCAGCATTCTCGGATGAGAGACAGAAGAAGGTGGATGTGCAGCCCGTCGCATTCGGCCTGAAGTCAGTCAACATAACATTTCTGATGGATGAGAAGAAGGGCGATACAGAGCCGCTTGAGAAACAGATCTCAGAGATAGAGGGCGTCCAATCAGTCGAGATGACTGACATAAGAAGGATCATCGGATAGGCAGATATTCCTAAATATATCAATTTAATATTCTTAGATATGTCAATTACGGGTTGAAGGTATTGCAATCCCATTGATAAGGGCTGAATAAACACTAGGCTCCATTATCCTATTGCTTCCAAAGACCGCCTTTTTCAGGTCCCGCCATGTCTCAATATTATAGGCTGAACCAAGTGTTCGTATAGGTGTATCATCCTTGATTCGATTATCCCAATAATAACACATTGCATCATGGATTGTGTGTCGCGGACTTGGCTCTCCTTTTCCGACGAGGAACTCTAAGGGCACATACCAACAAAACCTTCTTGATGTTCCAAAAAATTCTAGTGTCCCATCAAGATTTTCGGCGACATAACGACTATCATTAGAAGCTAATATATCTTTTGATGCTATAAGCGCTACGGCTTCTGAATGATCATCAACAAGATATAATTTATGAGTAGTAGTGCTCAACATACGGGTCCTTTCGCTATTCTCATAAGAAGCTCCTATCAGAGCTATATCGAAATGTGCATTGATCACATCACTTTCAGTAATAGAGAATCTATCGATATATTTTAAATTGACTCCGAATTCTGTAGACATACTTTTAGGATAAGTACCAAATTTATAAATCTTTCAGAGTAACTACTAACGGATAATTACTTTAATTCGTCTATCAACAACGCAAGCTCGCGAGAAGGTATGTCAGTCTTCAATCCAAGAGGAGTGAAGTGCGTCCTGCATACTGCATATCCCTTAGCCTTGATGGAGCTTATTATTTTCTCAGAACTTGGGACTGACAACTTATGTTTTTTTGCGAGTGCATGTATGTCGTGAAATCCTACTAGAGCAGAATGTGATTCCTCGCTGATTGTCTCAAGGAAATTCTTGTTAGATTTTTCGGTATTATTTTTTGAGATCCTATCTGCTAGCTTTTCATCAAATAATTTTCCAACGAATAATGGTCCTGCATATGTCATCTTTGAGCTGCACACCTTGCATGTTCCGGAATTAAAACTATCGACAGTGTGATTCATGCACTTATCACAATATAAGAAAAATTTGTGCTGATCCAAAATATCATCACATTCTTTCTTCCCCTTGACGCATCTGAAGAATATCCTGAAATAATGGTCTTTGAAATATGAATATACTGGGACAAGGGCTTTTTCGTGCTGCGCCCCGATAAGCTGCACTTTTCTTACCAGTATCCGGAGACCGATCTCATGCATCAGATGATTTCTCAAGGGCCTCGCCCAGTACTTTCTCTGGCATGCATCAGGATATGTACCAGACAATGGCGCAGTATCCGTCGCTGTTACAGCGAGTATCCCATCACGAGATATCCTGACGGCAGCAGCATCAAGGAACGGATTAGGGCTTCCGAACGGATCTATATCGATGTAATCAAACCCTGCGGATTTCAGAAGAAGGATGTTTGCATCCTCTGATTTTATGATTATGTCTTTGCCTTTTTTAATCTTGTTTAATACTAGATTTTTATCAAATAGCTTTTTGAAATTCTTATCATAATCACTGACGGTGATATTTTTTATGGTGCCTTTATCGAGTTCTTTAAGGAATCGAAGGGCACGGACTCCGGAGCCTGCCATGATATCGCATATCTGAAAGTCTTCCAATCCATCCAAGTCATGCAGCGCGTTCAGGAGGAGAACTGAGACATCACGGTTGAACTTCATTACAGGATTATAGAATACGTCAAGCTCCTTTGATATCTTCCCATCCTTGTCCTCCGATGCATAGAATCTTGCTTTTCCTTCTGTGACGATGTCCATAACAGAAGTATATTTACAAAGTTTATAAAAGTTGTTAGAAGTTAATAACTATTATATAGTAGTATAAACAATAAAATATATAAACAATATCATCATCCTGTTCTTGTTCAATAAAATTAAACTCGAATAACAGGAGACAAAAATGCAAGAAAACAACATAGAAAAAAAAATAATAATGTATACTACGCTTTCTGAATCAGACAAACTCCAATACGAATATCTCACGATAGGAAAACAGATAATTATCGTCGGAAAACCTGTTGAAAATCCAAGATATGATATAAATGCTGCAGATCAAAAACCATATAGGGAGCGCATCCTTGAATTTATAGGAGCAGCCAAACAGGGAAAAGATTTTGAAATAAACCATCTTGAGCAGTCAAGAAACTACCAGATACCGATATTTACAGAAGTCAATTCATTAAAAGATGTGAACATAAGAAAAATAGCAAAACCAGTAGCGGATGTAGGAGACAGGCTATTCATTTACTCCAAACCACAAGAAAACAATCCGTTTGATTCAAAAAAAGGGATATGGTTTTTGCCAGGGACAGTTACGGAGATAAAAGTATGCAATATAGGAGAAATATGCAAGTTTAACACACAAAAATATTTCTCAGAAATAATACCTTTAGAAGAATTGCTATATCACATGAAAAAAGTGTTTAAAATGACAGGCTGGTATTAATAACATAAACCAAAAACATTCCCTTGATGGCAGATTAGCAGTTCTAAAAAAAGTAGTCTAAATTTCAATAACCTTTAAAAAACCCTTCTCCATCCAGATATTATGGGAAAGTGCAGATCGCCTATAATAGCGGTATTGGGCCATGTTGACCATGGAAAGTCGAGTATCTTAGACAGGATTAGGAATAGTGCTATAATAGACACTGAAGCGGGAGGCATAACACAGGCCATAGGCGCGAGTATCGTGCCACTGCATATCATCAAGAACTTCTGTGATAAATTGAACGTGAAGTTCAACTTCATAATCCCAGGCCTTCTCTTCATAGATACTCCAGGACACGAGGCATTCACATCTTTACGAAAAAGAGGAGGGAACCTTGCAGACATTGCAATTCTCGTCATAGACATCAATGAAGGATTCAAGCCTCAGACACTCGAGGCGTTCGAGATCCTAAGAAATTACAAGACACCATTCATAATAGCGCTGAACAAGATAGACCTGACAAACGGATTCCGCGCAAGAGAGGACCTGAAAGACAGCTCGCTCATGGACAATCTTAATGCACAGAACTTCGAGGTATCACAGGAGATCGAATCAAAACTCTACAACATCGTGGGGTATATCAGCGAAAAATTCGGCATGGAGTCAGAGAGATACGACAGGTGTGATTATACGAAACAGCTGGCGATAGTCCCATGCAGTGCAAAGACAGGCATAGGGATACCCGAATTATTGATGGTCCTTACAGGCATGACGCAAAGATATCTCGAAAACACCTTAGTGTGCAATCTTGAGATCGATAGTCCGTCAAAAGGCACGATCCTCGAGGTAAAGAATGTCGAAGGCCTGGGGCTATGCATGGATGCGATAATCTATGACGGCGTGATGCGCGTGAACGACATACTCATCATCGGAGGGATCGATAAGCCGATTGTGACGAAAGTCAAGGGATTGTTCGAACCGAAGGCGTTGACTGATATGCGTGATAAGAAGACAAGGTTCCAGTCGATACGTGAAGTGAGCGCATCGACAGGAGTAAGATTGAGCGCTCCGGACATAGAGGGAGTCATCGCAGGGATGCCACTCGTAAGCTGTCCACAGAACACGCCGCAAAAAACTGTCGAAGGATTAAAATCATCAATCCAGAAAGAGGTCGAAGAGGTACTCATAGAGACGGACAAGGAAGGCATAGTCGTAAAGGCGGATACCATCGGAAGCCTTGAGGCACTGATAAAATTATTGAAGGACAAGAGCATCAAGATACGAAAGGCATCCGTCGGGAACATAACGAAGAAAGATCTTTCGGATGCAGAGTCAAATTATGAGAAAGATCCGACGGAATCAGTCATACTCGGATTCAACGTCATACCTGAGGCAGGCATAAGAAATGAGAAGGTAAAGATATTGACGAGCAACATAATATACAAGCTTATCGAAAATTATGAAGAATGGAAAGGACAGGAGAACAAGAGACTTGAACAGAAGGAACTCGAGGGTCTCACAAAACCGTGCAAGATAGAATACCTGCATAATTATACATTCAGGTCGAACAATCCTGCAATCATAGGGATAGAGGTCCTTGTCGGGCAACTCAGGACAGGAATAAACATAATGAAGATCGACGGGACGATGCTCACAAACGTCAAGGAGATACAAAAAGACAAAGAGAGCGTAAAGATGCTGGAAAAAAAAGAGCAGGCCGCAATATCGCTTCCCGGACTCACAGTAGGAAGACAGATTGCCGAAGGAGACATATTCTACTCCGCCATCCCAGAGAATGATTTCCGCAAGATAAAGATACTGACAAAATATCTCTCAAAAGAAGAGACAGCATTATTGAAGGATATCGCTGAAATCATGAGAAAGAATAATCCTGTATGGGGCGTATGATGCATCAGGTCAACATGATAAGAAATCTTAGGATATTGAATTCGAGAGAGACAAAACATATACTCGAGACACTAGAGGCACAGTATGGATGCAATATCGACAGGCTAGGGCTAGACTACATATTCCTCATGAACAAGGACAACAGGATATATATCATATCGAGAGATATCGAACGATTGCCATTCAACGACCTGAAGATCGACAGCACAGGTATGTATTTCGGGGAATTATACAAGGAGAGCGTCAGACTGAGCATCGAAGGGAGCCAGATCATAGGACCTCATGCAGATAAGAACATCGTAGAACTTGATAAAGACCAGATGCTTGAATGGATAAAGGGCAATGATCTAAGCTACATCCAGCCAGAAGAAGAGGCATCAAAACATTTTGTCATAGTAAAACATATCGATGAACATACAAAGGACGCAGATTTCCTTGGAGCAGGGAAATATAAGGAAGGAAAACTTCTGAACATGGTATCCAAATCGAGAAGATTAGTCGTGGTGAACGATTGAAAGAGTATAGCATATCTTTGATATTCGACAAGGACGTTGAAGGTGAGATGATACAATTCTCGCAGCGCTTCAGATTCAAGCATTCTAAAAGCCAATTGAACAAAGGATCAAAACCGCACTGCACACTGGTAAAGTGGAAGACAGACTATATAACAGAAAAACAATTATCAAGGTTAAAGAAACTGATGAAGCCTATAGAAGTAGTTTTTTCCGGCATAACAGTCTTACCTGCTAGAGAGAGTGAGAGTGATGGAGGCTTCTGGCTCGAGATAAGTATACTCAAGAGCGATGAGATAATAGATATGGTGGAAAAGATTGTCAGCACAATAGGGGAGAAGAATGTGATAAATCCTGTAGGGAAGTTATTGAGACCACACGTGACAATAAGCAGGTCATATGATAAATCAATAACCATCAAGAATCTAAATCCGAATCTATTGAGGAAGAAAGTTATTGCGAAGCCAACTCTTGGAATACCTGGTAAGTCATTCGAATTTTATGTATAATCTTTTGTATAATTATTTTAGGCATAACTGATTATTTTATACATAACTAATAAATAAGCATATCTCATCCGTTTATCTTCTTCACTATCTCCACAATCTCTCCGATGTCATGTATTTCGTGGTCAACATATTTCCAATGGATGCCTGTGTTGAAGAATTCTTTAGTCCATATCGTGATGAATCCTAATTTCTTTGCGGTTATCAGGTCAAGTTCTGGATGGTCGCCTACCATGATGCATTCTTTCGCTTTAAGATTGGAAATCTTCAGCAACTGCTCCCAGTTGACGGCTGCAGGCTTATTCTTTCCTGTATCATCGCTCGTCAGTATGTAATCAAAATATTTTTCAAGGCCAGCTTTTTTTATCCTGTCGATCTTTATCTGTTTTTTTCCGTCGGAATCTGTGAACATGGCGACCTTAAGACCCATGTCCCTTAATGTCTTGAGAGTCTTTATGGTGTTTGGAAAAAACACTATCTTTTCATCGAGATAATCCCAATATATCTTCTCATATGCATCCGCGTTCTTCATCAGGGAGTTTATGCTTATGCCTAGATTTGTATTCAGGTCTATGTTATCAAACAGCTCTTTGAACCAGAGGCTTCTTGAGAAATCTTCCGGAATCCCTGTCCCGTCGCAATGCCAGTGCAATTTTTTTATATCGTTAAGCATTCCAAGTATAGTGGATGCGGACAATGAATTATTAAGCAGACTCTTACCAGTCCGTCTGTTCTTATGTCTATCCTTCAATGCAAGTTTATGGATATCTCTCTCCAATATCTTTGCGATGTTCGCCTCTGTCTGCGCCTCTGCATCACCAAAATTGTATAGTGTGTTATCCAGATCAAAACATACAAGCTTGATATCTCTTTTAGAACTCCAGAACATCTTACAACCTGCGCATCTTGTGTTTTTTCTTTCTGATGCCGATGAGGAGCAGCCATATGACCACTAATATTACGACGATCACGATCACGTACAGCCAATTGAATCCCTGCTCAGTGCCCTCATTGACATTGATGACAGAACTCTTCTCAAAACTCAATTTGTTATTGTATAATATCCGCGCAGTGATTATGTACTGTCCAAGTTTTTTTGGAGTGTAAGTCGCAGGTATATTCCCTATCTCACCAGGAGCGATGTCATAATACTCCGTATCTATGGTGTCCACTATCCTGTTGTCGAGAGTGACGACGCCCTTAAGTTTCGCACTGACAGTCCTTGTGCCAGTATTCTTGAACACTGCATTTATCGGCACGATCTCGCCGATCTTCGCCCAAGCCTGATTTTCAAGACGCACGAAATCGCCGCTATCCACGAGAGTCCCCTTCTCAAAGACATTGAAAGTGACCAATTCTGTATTCTTACAAGGATATACCGTGACATACGCCCAGTATTGGCCTATCCTCAAATTTGCATCAAAGGTATTTGTGAATGCGCCAGAAATTGTCGGCAACACCTCCTGATTGCTGAAGGAGAGATATTTTGTCATAATCATCTGCGTCTGGTCCTGGTTCCATATATCGACGCTGATATTCGGCCTGACACGGACATTCCCTGTATTGGCGACGCTCATATAATATTCTACAGGCTTTCCAATCTCTGTATCTCTGATGGTCACACCGCCAGCACTACATGATATAGATTCAGTGCCTGTCACGCTGACAGTGATCCGTATTATGAATGCTGCCTGTAACTGGGAACCATACTGTCCTCCGGGCCTGTTCAACGTACCGGTAATAATCCTTATAGAACCTGTGTAGGTACCTGTAGGAGTATCTGCAGGAGGTTGTACAACTATCCGTATGGGAACATATGCTGCATTGCTGACGCTGATTGTCGAGTTCGGATCGTTCAGGTCAGGAACCACAGTTATCCAACTGCTGGTGTTGCCGCTGAGTTCATAAGATAAAGGAACCGCGAATGGTGCATCAGTAGATACGTATAGTATGTCCTCGGCATAACCGCCCCTGAGAACATTCTTAAAATCCATTGCTGCCTTAGTAACAGATATGCCTACCGCATTGACAGAGTCAATACACAGGACAAGCAATATCGATAATGCAATAATCCATGCTATATTTTTATGCCGCATTTGTCTATATCTATGGTGCCCCTGCTGAAAATATTATGAAACCTGTACAGTTCCCTGCAGGGTTCGGAGGTACGTATAATTGCCAATATGTAACATTTATTGCGAGTGTGTTCGTTGTCTGCTTAAGTATTTTCAATCCCGCAATTACTGAAGAAGAACTGGATAATGCAATCTTGGAACCAAAGTCAGTCGTTGCGTTTGCGGAAAACCTCTCATTAGCAACAGATATGTTGCCATGGGTGCAGTTCATCGCGAGCCCGTCGCTTCTGTTGATACCATATCCCTCAACACTTATGTTTATGGCAGTATTCCCTAGATTTGAGAGATTAGCTGTCCTATTATCGGAATATTCTTCAACAGCGACATTCCCATAATTAATACCATCGGTGACGTTGAGGGCGTAGACAGGATAAAAATACGTAGTATTGCCGCCAGTTCCTGAGGAATTAGGGTTAGAATAAGAATCCTTGACGGTCACGTTACATTTCCATGTGCCATTATTGGCATAATAATAGACGACGAAAGCGCACGAATAGATCCCTGAATAAGCATCTATGCTGTAGTTAAGGACACATGATGAATTGGTATAATGAGTGTTATTGTCATCAGAATCATTGGACTGATTAAGGCTATAATATAATGTCGCATTGGCGGACACTATATCATTAAAACCGTTCCAGTCACGGACAGAGGCATTACATACTACTGACTTTACGCCACCAGCTGTTACAGTGATATTCGGAAGTGATGCATTATCCGCATCATATATAGATATGCCTGTTACCTCAGGCCTCGAATTAGTTATGTTCACATACGTCCATACGGTTACATTCCTATAGTTGGTTCCTATGACATTCGGAGCCGAGCCAAACGGCAACAACAGCAGAATGACAGCAAAAACAGTAAGAAAGATTACAATTGTTGAAATCTTAAAAATGTATCTCAATGTGACATCACCCACCTAATTCGGTACATTTCGTACCACGCTTTTAAATAGTTTTCGCATTTGCATTCTCGAAAAGATAAAAACAAGTAAAAAGAGCAGGCCATAAAAAATCATGGCGCCTCCGCTGAAAATATCACATGACCGCCGCATATCCTGTCTTTCACTCCAGGATCAGGCTGCAACTGCCAATATGTCGTGTTAAATATCATAGCGGCACCGGTTTGCCTCTTCACAATGATGTTTGGCTGCTGAATTGAGCCATCAAGAGGGGTTTTCGATGAAAAATCTACATCGGAATTAGACGAAAAATGGATGTTTGTGATGGTGATATTCGATCCATCAGAACAATTCATCCCGATATTATCTCCTATAGCTACAGCATAGCCTTGGAGTGTAACGTTCACAGGCATGTTGCCGAAATTTGTTATATTGACGCTTACGTTAGCTGAAGGGATGCCTGCTGGTGAATCACCGAAATTTATTCCATCAGTAAGATTTATCGCGTATAATGCATCTATTAAAGTGCTGGTGTTAGCTGATGCCGATAATGACTGATTATTGTAGGCTGTACCGTTACATTTCCACGTTCCATTATTGGCATAATACCATATATTGAAAATGCAGGAAAAGATTTTATCGGTGGAGTTAGTCTGGTTTAAATCACAAGAAGTGTCCGTATAATGTACAGTATTATCATCTGTATCTGAAGAGGAATTAGCGTAGTAATAGAAAGTGGCATTAGCACCGAATATGTTATCTGTGCCTAAAAAATCAGACACGCTGATATAACAACGCACAGTTTGAGTGGTCCCTGGAGACAATATCACCTCGTCTTCTGGAAGAGTCGAATCATTGATACTTATTGAATCAATGACCGGGGGATTCGTCAAATCCTCAGCACCAGAATACGAACTGAAATGGGAAACATTGAACAGCAGAGTCCCAGCGGTATAGTCGAGAATCAAGCAATCATTGCACGTAGAATTATCTCTAAGAATCAATGGCTTTATGAACGTAAGGTCATATAATGTCAATTGTGCAGATTTATTTAACCCTTTTTTGGAAGAATTGACATAGATGTAATTGTATGACATGGTGATATCCTTCGAAAAATTTGCCCCGCTACCGTTTATCGGGTTCGCAAAAACGATCCCTCCAAAATCAGAATCCCAAACATTGACAAGTCCGCCTGTGCCTGTGAACGTATAATTCTCAAGATACTGGTCAACGAACGAGGTCCCATTCACTCCTGCTGCAGAGATATCGAAATCATAATAAGAATAGTCTTTATTGATAATCATATTATTTTTAACAATCGTATTTATGGCATAAGAATTTATATTGATTCTATCTGCTTTTGAGATATTTAGGGTATTTGAGTCAACTATAGTCGAGTTTACAGGCAGGGCAACAGTCCCGGAAAGATATATCCCGTAATTATTCGTTGTCACGCCCGTGATGATGTTATTCCCTAAGATCGTATCATTAGAGGCTAAATTCTGGATATAGACACCGTGGCACGTGCTGGAAGCTGTTGAACATTTTGTCTGCACAGAATTATACGATATCAGATTATTGTTCACCGGATTTGCAGCAGAGCCGACAAGATAGACCCCGTGATTAGTATTGGTCCCATTGGTGATGATATCATTGCCAGAAACATTATTAGAACTAGCGTTAGTCAGGATATAAACGCCATAATTAGTATTGGCCCCAAACACCCTGATAGTGTTGCCGAAAACAGAATTCTGCGTAGAAGTGGCAGTAGCACCAGAAACGACAACACCATCATTGCCCGTCGTTCCAAGGGTGGATATGTTGTTGTTGGTGACATTATTAAAATTAGCATTAGTCACGAGATAGACACCGTAATTGTTGGCAGCAGAACCGACAGTACGGATATTATTGGAATCAATAAGATTATAATTAGCAGTCAAAGCAGCAGTACCCAAAACATACACACCATAATTAGCATTCGGACCATTAGTAGTGA
>Ga0182011_10000881_pt1 | contig 26163 bp, 28 predicted proteins | sample 711E1DmetaG_FD_120481 | JGI IMG/M metagenome (GOLD analysis project Ga0182011, IMG submission 120481) | Permafrost microbial communities from Stordalen Mire, Sweden - 711E1D metaG | ecosystem: Environmental > Terrestrial > Soil > Wetlands > Permafrost | place: Sweden: Stordalen | collected...
AGTACAAGCAGCGACATCAGTACTCGAAAAACGCAAAGAGAACAATAAGGTCACGATACACATAAACAAGGACGACATAAAAATAGAGAAGAATACAGGAGGAAGCGTAGAAGACTCAGAACTAATAGAAGGAATAGTCCTAGACAAGGAAAAGATACATCCAAGCATGCCGACAAGCGTGAAAGATGCAAAGATAGCACTCATAGATTCAGCAATAGAGATAAAAAATACTGAGATAGAGACGAAGATACAGATATCAGACCCTGAAAAGATGCAGGCATTCATGGATATGGAAGAAAAAATGCTCAGAGGCATGGTCGACAGGATTGTGAATACAGGAGCGAATGTAGTAATATGCCAGAAAGGCATTGATGATCTAGCGCAACATTTCCTTGCAAAGAAAGGAGTATACGCAGTACGCAGAGTAAAGAAGAGCGACATGGAAAAACTCGCGCGAGCGACAGGAGCAAGCATGGTCACAGACGTAAAAGACCTTACATTAAAAGATCTAGGATACGCAGGATTCGTAGAAGAGATAAACAACGGCAAAGAGAACATGACATACGTAAAGAAATGCAAGAATGCAAAATCAGTAACTATACTAGTAAAAGGTGGAACAGAACACGTAGTCGCAGAGATAGAGAGAGCAATGGATGACGCAATAGGAGACATAATATCTGCACTGAAGAACGGAAAGATAGTAGCTGGAGCAGGATCATGCGAGATAGAACTAGCAAAACAATTAAGAGAATTCTCAGAAGGACTTTCAGGAAGAGAACAACTCGCAGTAAAAGCATTCGCAGACTCAATGGAAATAGTCCCGAAGACACTTGCAGAGAATGCAGGACTAGACCCGATAGACATAATAGTAGCATTGAAAGCAGCACACGAAAAAAAACAAGTATGGGCAGGAATAGACGTATTCAGCGGAAAAGTCATCGATGCATACAAAGAAGGAATAATAGAACCACTAAAGATAAAGACGCAAGCAGTAAGTTCAGCATCAGAAGTAGTGACGATGATACTCCGAATAGACGATGTAATCGCAGGCGGGAAAAGCAACCAAGGAATGCCACCACAAGGAATGCAGATGCCTGAATATTGAGAAGAATGTAAAATCCTAAATATTTCTAGCTGTTGTTGAGAAAATTTTTAAAGAAGAAACCACATCTATGGAATATGGCACTTGAGATACTGGCTTTCGTTTTTATTCTCGTAGGGATATATTTTTCAGTGGAACCAGACAACTTTCTACTTTCTTTTCTGGCCTTTGGAGATCATGCTATTTCAATCTCGAAAAGATATGGAAAAGAAGCAGCAATACGCTGGATTAGAATTTCAGGAATATTTTTGATAATCTTTGGGATTATATCATTACTTGCTACATTTAAAATTATCTAAGTAAATTTCTTAGAAGAAAAACAAGAATTAATTTATTTCTCAGCCTTTATGACGCCGTAGCCTATTAGTCTGAATCTTGTTCCGACTCTACGAGAGATTGTCACTTTTGATCCAAGTTCTGCGCATACTGGAAGTTTTAATTTGCACTTCACGCGTCCTTTTCCTATGTTCTGTACGAATCCTACTGTAGCTGCAGAATTGACGTTAAGCATCAATACTTCATTCAATTTTACTGGATCTACCTTCAAGTCCTCTTTAGCTCCTACAACCCTCTCCAATAGGTGAACTTCCAGATCAAGATTATACCATATCTTCGGGAGTGTGCCAGGAAGCCCTACAATATTTCCTGTCAACTTGTCAGAATTTACGACGCTCGGATCAAGATTTGTCATCAGGGCAACGCTTCCTCCAGGATGCAGTTCATCAACAGGTGTAGAGCCTGTGACTGCTGAAAGTATCGTAGTGAACAATGGTTTCGCAACTATCTGGTTCGCCTCTTCAACGATGTGCCCAGGCCTTATCTCAACACGATCGCCTGTCTTGAATGTCCCCTGCATTATCGCTCCGCCCAAAACTCCGCCTTTCATCTTATCAGGCTTTGCTCCAGGCCTGTTTATGTCGAAGCTTCGCGCGATGAGCATCATAGGATCCTTCGACCCATCACGCTTCGGGGTCTTTATTATATCCTCGATAGCCTTTATCAATAAGTCTATATTCACAGAATGCTGCGCACTTATAGGGATTATTGGTGCATTCTCATACTTTGTGCCTTTCAAGAAATCCTTTATCTGCTGATGATTCCTCAGGACCCGTTCATTATCCACGAGGTCTATCTTGTTCTGTACGATTATGACGTTCTCGATACCTGATATCTCAAGTGCCATCAAGTGCTCTCTTGTCTGCGGCTGCGGACAGAACTCATTTGCAGCTATGAGCAATAGTGCACCATCGATTATGGCAGCTCCTGAAAGCATCGTCGCCATTAAGCTTTCGTGTCCTGGAGCGTCGACAAATGATGCCTTACGTAAAAATTCTGTCGGGACATCATGGACAGGGCATGTCTTTGCTGTCATGAAACAATCAGGCTCATCACATTTAGGGCACTTACGGAATGTGACGTCAGCATATCCAAGCCTTATAGTGATGCCGCGCTTTATCTCTTCAGAATGTGTATCAGTCCATTTCCCTGTAAGTTTTTCCGTCAATGTAGTCTTTCCATGGTCTACATGACCGACAAGCCCTATATTGATTACAGGCTGTGCAGGTTCACTTGATTCAGAATCAGTAGTTGCAGGAGCATTCTTCGACTTACGCTGCAATTTCACCTTCTCTTTGAGCTCCTGCGCCTCCTTCTCTTTCTTTAATTCGAACTCGTCCTTGAACTTTTTCCTTTTGTCAATCTTGATATCCATATTCCTCTGAAGAAAACATGATGGGTTTATAAAATATATTGTTTTTATGATTTGACAGGTCTCTTGATAATCAAGTCGATTTCTGGAGTATCAGACTTCAAATTTTCAATAACTTTCTTTACAGCATAATCGACATCCATGTACTCATTTATGTCAGATGGATATTTTTCTTTGTAGATATCGGTCTTCATCCCGCCCGGGAATACGCCATATATTTGTATATTTGAATCCTTCAACTCTTTACGAAGCGATTCAGTCAATCCCTTGATGGCAAACTTTGATGAGGAATATGCAGATATTCCCGGCTTTCCTTCGAGACCGGCTGTAGAGTTGATGTTAATTATCAATCCTTTGCCTTGTTTTTTCATGTAAGCGAGAGCTACCTGACACCCGTAGAAATAGCCAAAAAAGTTTATATTGAACAAGTTATGCAGCTTTTGCACATCGACATCTTCAACAGGACTCGGAGCAATCTGTATACCTGCATTATTGATCCAGATATCAATCGCTCCATACTTATCAAAAGCATATTTGCCTAAGTTTTTCAGATTATCCATTGATGTAACATCTGCTAAAAGATGATCGCAAGACAATTCTTTTGCCGCATCGCCTAGGATTTTTGCATCATTACTGCTGATTATGACTCTAGAACCGCCAGCAATAAAATATTTTGCTAGAACCTTGCCAAATCCCTGACTACCGCCAGTTATCACTACGATTTTTCCTTTCAAGTGTACAGCTTTATTGACGCTCATAGTGGTCATAGAAAATATTCAGTATTTATAAAATATGCTGTTTTGCTTGATATGCGAAAATATCATAACGCCGCATCATAAATGCAAAAAACCAAAAATCTTAGAATCCGCCCTTTTCCAATAAATATTTATTGAGTTTATCATTCAATCTCTCTCTGATAATATCTTTATTCAGGCTATGTAATTTTTCTCTTAATGCCTCGAATTGAAATTTATATGCTGTATTATCTGAATCTTTAAGATATTGCCTCACAATCTTTTTTTGCTCTGCATTATTCGGAATTTGCTTCTGCAGTTTCTGGTATGCTGCATCGACGGCTCTTTCCAGTATGGCTGAATAGTCAACTTGAAAACACCCTGATGTTTTTATTGTACCTGCCATAATGGTTTGTCCATTCAATCCCGCACTTTGCGAATCAATTGAAAAAACCACTCCTGATTTCAGGATCTGCTTTGCAAACCGTAACATAGACCTATAATCGCTCCCATCAGTCCGCCAGTTATGATAATTTATCAAAGCCATACTATCAAGTATATTTATTGTAGGTAACATCCTTTCTACAAGCCCTAAACCCTTCTCCGTGAATGTGACGCGCATCACAGGAGGAGTATAGGATAATTTAAAAAGATTATCAAATTAATAACTGTAAGATACTAAAAGAAAAATTTTCATTTCTCTTTCTTCATGCTTTCTACCATGTCTTGTATCTTTTTTCTGTCTGTCTCTATATTCTTCTCTATCTTATCGGAATCGTCTTTTTGTGTCTCTTGTTTCTGTTTCTGGTCCATCGTCTTCATTGCATTCTGCCTGTAATACTCGACTGATTTTTTCTCGTATACCTCTTTTTCTGAAAGGTTCTTTCTGCCTACTGATTTTTTTTCTGGTTTTTTCTCGTTGCCGCCCTTAATCTTTTTTTTCACTGGTATCAATTCGTGGAATGATGAACTGTCGGAATTTTCGTATGTTGACATTATCATTACCTGGTTGTGTGATCGCGGATTTATCGCTATCACCCTGTGGAAGAATCCTCGCCCAGGAAAGTCCACCTCTACCATTCGTGCTTCATGCACTTTTTTCATGAATAGTATAGTGACCGTCAATCGTAATAATCCTGTAGTTATATATATTATTGGTATCGCTGTAACTACGAGTGTTGCTGTCATCGTTATGCTTGGATAGATTTTCAGTAGGACGCTTCCGAGCATTGCCCCAAGGAATACTGCTATGCCTATCAGGAGATTATAGTATGAGATATATTTCACGCGTTCATCCTTGTTTGTCGCATCGAACAGGAAACTTGATGTCGATAGGTTGAATCCTGCCCATACTATCCCACTGAACGCCTCTTCACAAAGGATGTATATGAATAATGCCATCGGGGTCTTTATGAATATAGCGCATACGAGTAAGAATGGGCTGAATGGCACGAGAAAACCTGCCAGTCTTAAGACGAATTTGCTGCCACGCTTGTCGATGAGTTTTCCCCAATATCCCATAGCTACAAAACTCGTAAGTATGGAGATTCCAGATATCAATGTAAAATATAGGTATGAGAATTGCATATCACGCAAGAGATACAATGCAAAGAATGGTGCACTAACGTTTGCAGCCATCTGGAACAAGAATACATACATAACAAATATCCCATAATTGTCATGCGTCATATTCTTCATGAAATTCCAGAATGTGACATCGCTCTTCTTAGGAGTATACGGTGGACAATACATCTTCCTCTTATAGAATGATGATAATAATCTTGATATGAATGCAAAAAAGAATAGTATGCCAAATCCGAAAAATACGTAATGCGCAGTCCCATTAGTATCAAAACCCTTAAAATAACTGAGTACAATTCCTGCAACGATGGTACTCACGAATCCCATGAAGTTGACCATCCTATTCCGCTTACCGAGGAAGTCTCCACGCTTGTCCTCATCAATTATATCGCCAAGTATGCTGTTATATATAGGACCCTGAAATGTGCCCAGCGTACCCTCGAGTGTGACAAATATCAATATCAATATGAACGTCAAGGGCGCATTATCATGTACAAATATAGGTATAAATAATAACGGGAGCCACATCATAGACTGGATTAGAGCTGTAAGAAATATCAGCCTACTTCTAGTCTTAAAGAACCTCAAGGAATCCTGCGAGAACAACTGCAGGAATGCAGCGACAAGCCCCGGAACAGAACTTAATAATGCAAGCATACTTGTCGTAGCATTGAGCGCTATGGCAAACGGCATGACAAAACTGCTCGTAAGGCCGGACTTTATGCTAGTAAACAGGCCATCTCTTATAGAATAATTTACGCTATCTTCCTTTTTCTTATATTCAGGCTCCTCCTTCTTTTCATTAGCGTTCGCCTTCTCATCCTTTTCTGACTTGCGCTTCCTAGAGAATTCATCCCACGACTCGACATTGATCTTAGGACCATCAACCTTGGAATCTTTCGACTTTGACCTAACCATATAAACAGTATAGACATGACAACTATTTATAAAGATTATTCCTCAAGAAATAAATAAAAATATTAGACAGTATTATAAAGACAATAAAGACAAAAGTTAGATAAAATTTATAATTAGCGATATATATCGCTATGATATGTGGACAGCCAGTATAAGATTTAATGGTGTCAATGCACTAATTGGTAGTAAGACCTCAAAATATAAGATAGATGTATTCAGTTATCCACTCTCGTATTTTTATGAAAAAAATTGGATTATTGTGCACATTGCAGGAACCATGGTTGGTAGGTCTGATAAGTATAAATTATTAGTCGAAGATTTGAAGAAAGATCCACGAGTGCAAAATTTTGAATTGCACGAAGATTTTTTTATAGCAACTATAAAAGAACCAAGATATACTAAATGTGTATATAATAAGGATATTATTCACCTGCGCCCAACACTAACCTCTTCTGATGGCTCTGAGTTAGTCACAATAGGTTGTTTTGAAAAAGGACCATTAACTCACATAATTAAATTATTAGAGGATAAATATTCTGGTAAGCTAGTATTCATACAGAATAAAAAAGTTAAGTCCATCTCAATCATGAAAGCCCATCCTGACCTCACAGAGAAACAGAAACAAGCTGTTGTGCTGGCAATGAAAGAGGGATATTATCATTCCCCGAGAAAGATTGATATACAAAAACTAGCTAAGATATCAAAACTTAGTTATTCCACTTTTCAGGTGCATCTTAGGAAGGCTGAGGAAAAGCTCATGCCATACTTCTTCGAATAGGCGATATATATCGCTATAAATCTAATATACTAAAAGAGTTTTCTATTATCAAGTAGTTATATATTTACAACAAAAACATGCTCATTGCACTCGGCCATACTACATGCTATCCCGTATGATGTGGCCGAGGCATCTAATAAAATGAAAAGAAAAGTTATAGAGATACCTTCAGTGGAAGATTTATTAAAAACCTCAGAGGAGACAGCAGAATATTATAAAGAATGGAATAGATTTTATTCGCAGCATGGAAGAGAGCCTGAAGATGCAAAAAATGTTGTGAGAAAACCTGAACATGTAATGATAAGTAAAGTGTGGCAATATAAAGACTATCCTATTGTAAGAGCTGCTGTAATCAAGCCAAGCTGGTTGCCATATGAGCCTCCACAACCATTTTGGAATCCTAAACAAAACTATATAGAAATTTTCGAACAATTTTATGGTGCTGGTAAAAGAAAAATAGCTGAAACTCTTCACAAGAAACATTATGGCAGGGGTAAGGACGCAGAAATATATGCAAGAATGTATAAGCACATATTCCATGATCAACGAGTAGTTTTGGAAGGATTGTTCATGGAGAAAGGCAGAAGAAAGATGCCTATCCGTGTTAACGAATTCGTCTCTACTAGAGATGTTATATTTGAGGATATTGTTGTCAATTATTATAATCTGAGAAATGAACTACTAGCGACTTATGTGACACCTAATGTAATTCTTACATTGAGAGATTATGAAGTATTATATGAAGAAACACTAAAAGGCCATCCGCAAGCTAAAGATAAGTTAAAACAAGAGATTATTAGCCGTGATAAAAACTATCTCAAAACAATAGGTCGAATACCAAATATAAGCAAAGAAAGTCTATTAAAGAAGGTTGATGCATTGCAAACATCATCAAAATTTGACGAGAGGTTACTCCAGCAGTTAGAAGACTTTTTTTCTCTAGTAGATACTGACTATCCATATATAAAATAAGATATTTTCCATACGCCTTGACCTCCACCACAACTTTTATAAATGGACTAAAATTCCTTACTGTATGAATCAAATACTAGCATTCGGGAAATGGGACTGTTCACAGATAAAAGTAGAGGATCCTGGGGTTGCAGCATACATAAATACTAATCCGATGATCGTAAGCAAGACTGGCGCAAGATACGCTGGAAACAAGTTCTACAAGTCAAAGATATTCATAGTAGAGAGATTGATAAACAAATTGATGGTCCCTGGACATAGAGGAAAAAAGCACAAGATAACATCAAGGCAATGCACAGGAAAAGGCATCACGACATACACTATGGTCGAGAAGGCATTCAAGATAATCGAGGATAAATTGAAGAAGAATCCTGTAGAAGTCTTCGTGAAGGCTGTAGAGAATGCAGCGCCAAGAGAGGAAGTCATAGCTATAGAGTATGGCGGCGCGAGGTATCCTAAGGCACTTGAGTGCGCACCACAGCGAAGGGTCGATCTAGTATTGAGGCAGATGTCACAGGGAGCATTCGCAAAATCATTCAATGCAAGAAAGGATGCGGCACAGGCACTCGCAGATGAGATAATAGGCGCCTACCAACTGTCACAAATGTCGGCAGCGATATCAAAGAAGCTTGAACTGGAAAGACAGGCTGACGCAGCAAGATAAACCAATTATTTTTTAATTCTTATTTTTGTATTATAGAAGAAATGATCCCTTACAGCGATGACGTTATTCAGATATCGTTTTTATCAAGATACATGAAGTCATCATGTTTTCTAAGTGTTGTAATGTTATGTGATTCAGAAAATTTCAGGCTGAAATTGTTCTTCTTTATCCACGGATGTCTCATATTAGGATGGTAATTCGAGAGTGTCATACTGTCCAGGCTCATCGATGTTATGAATCCTATGTAATGATCAATGACTTCTTCCTGTGGACGGGACACGAACATCAGGTCTCCTAGATGCATCAACCTTTCATATGTCGATTTCAATACATCCTCGATTGATCCACCAAGCAGGCCTATCTTTGCCCCTTTGAATAATCTTACCTCAACATTGCGTTGCTGTGAAGTATATTTTAGGATGGATTTTGGGGTAGCTACTATCTGTTCTGTAAAAATACCTCCTTGATTGTGCACAGGATGGTACGGAATGATGAATTGAGAGGATCCAGATTGTGCATCTGCATTCTTGTATTCCTGTTTTTTATTATGGACAAACAGGTTAGCCATGTGTAAGACCTTATTTTTTGATATTTCTGTGACTATTCCCGCGATAAGTGCACTATCTCCTAATTTACTCTCTTGAGGATTTGGTGATAGGGCATAAAAATATATTACATCACCTATGCAGATCTCCTCATCTGAAATCATCCTATCGGATCCATGGTACAATCGTAATGACATGCTGAAGGGACCAGAAATACATTTAAAAATATTGCTATTCTAGAGTGATTATCTTAATCTTCCACAACCTTTTTATTCCAACCAATCATACCTATTTCATGCCAACGCAATTCCAAGAGAGGGTCTATTCTATCGTCCGCAAGATCCCTAAGGGAGAGACTATGAGCTATGGCGAGATTGCAGATATACTGCATTCAAGTCCGAGAGCCGTAGGGCAGGCATTAAAGAGAAATCCATACGCTCCAATCGTTCCATGCCATAGGGTGATACACGCGGATGGAAGGATCGGCGGATACAACGGCATAAGAGATTCGAAAAAAAAGATCAAATTATTAAAGTCAGAGCACGTGAGGATACTTAGTGGACGAAAGGTCGTAAAGTGAACATACAAGATATTATCCCTCAACGTGTAAAGCAGTGGTATATCACACTTCAGAACAACAGTCCGTATTCTCCGCAGTATCAGAAGCGAAGATGTGTGGGCTATGGTATCTTTCTAGCCCTGTACGAATTATTGAAAAATGACGACAGTAAAATTATGGAGATAGATCCAGACTATGACGGGGCATACCTTATTTCAATAAAAGAATCACCAAATGGTAATGTCGATCCACAACCGAGCCTTCTTGAAATCAAGGTCGCAACGACTGGAGATATAGCGATGGTAACGCTCAATGATTATGAGAATTCTACAAGAGTGCCTATGCTAATCCGGGACAAAGAGACGTTCCTTCAGACCAAGGAAAGCATCTGCAATCATGTCATGAAAGAATATCGTTTTTCATAAAGAATTTAAACTCAGGCACTTATGGCATTCTATGAGGGGGTTGATTATAGTATTGATCCTGATTGATATTGTCGACTGGATGTACAAACAATGAAGGTGAAATCATGTCAGACAAGAAGATTGCGATGATCATCGCTCCAGTAGATTTTCAGGATACGGAGTTCAAGGTGCCGTATGAATACTTCGAGAAGCATGGTGCGACCGTCGATGTGTACAGTACAAGGACCGGTCCTGCAAAGGGCACGTTTGGCACGATGTTCATGGTCGATTCAAGCCTTACCGGTCTGCATGTCGAGGATTATGACGCCATAGTATATATAGGCGGCTCGGGAACACCCATAGTAAGAGCGGATAATCATTCTATAAAGATTGCACAGGAAGCATTCGAGAAGGGAAAAGTCATCGGCGCGATATGCTGGAGCCCGACCATACTTGCAAAGGCAGGCATCCTGAAAGGCAGGAATGCCACGGTATGGAATGGTGATGATGATGAATTCAACATGACAACACCAGAATACCTCACAGAGCAGGGCGCAAAATATACAGGAAAGCCAGTAACAATCGACGGGAAGATAATCACTGCCGATGGTCCATCATCAGCGCAAGGATACGCTGAGGCAATCTGGAAAGCTTTGAATGGCTAAGAAAAATAATACACAGTCGTTTAAGAATTATTTTTTCTTCGACGATGATTTCCGTGACTGCATCTCTTCCATGATCTCGACTTGCATCTGCTGTATCTCTAGAAGTCTTTGCCATTGGTGCTGCACAAGATTATCGAGTTTCTCATGCAATGTCCGTATCTCAAGTTCCGCCTTGAGATTTATCTTGTAGTCATTCTCTGCTCTTATCCTATCCTTTGTCTCCTTACGGTTCTGGCTCATCATTATGACTGGAGCCTGTATGGCTGCAAGACATGACAGCATTATATTCAATAACAAGAATGGATATGGATCTACAGGCCTATTTATCAATATTAAAGTATTGATTACAACCCATAGTATCAAGACTGATGCAAATATCCCGATGAACTTCCAGCTTCCACCGAATTCCGCTACCTTGTCAGCTGTGCGTTCGCCGAATGTGGTCTTTTTTCCGAATCGTGCATCGATGCGCTTGACCAAGGATTCATGGTCGACCATGCTCTTGATCACTTCCTTGTCGAGTCTTGATACCTCTCCCTTCTCTGTCTCAAGGACACCTTGTATATATTCTTCACGAAACTTTTTTAGGGAATCTTTGGATATATATCCGTTTGCGGATACTTTCGGATATCTCTTCCTTATGAGTTGCAGAAGGTTTGGGCGCAATATGGCTATAGGCTGCGCCTCAGATAGGGGAATCTTCTTTCCTGTGACTTCGCATATGACTGATTTTTCAGATGCCATATTTTCACTAGTTCCAAGAAGTATATAAATTTAGTGCATTTGCATAAATATTATTTTGATGATTTAGCATTGCAGAAATTCCATAGTATATTAACGACACGCTGATATTCTGACTGTACTATCTCTCTGCTCTCTTTAGGTTTCAGATCTGAATCCGTAGCAAAACCTGGACTGTATACGATCTTCTTTTCATCTTTTAATACATCTCTTCCGATAATGCCGATATCGCATATGACATTAAGGCGGTAATCCCAGAATTTTTCCGTATATGATTCTTGCGTCTTATTATCAGGATGTACTCTAATACTGAAATTATCATGGAATTCTGGAGGCTGTCCTGGAATCTTTCTGAAGCTGCGGACTAATATATCGTATGTCATCCCGCCCGTGTCTATCGTGGCGTATATCTCCTTGAAATCATTGAATGGTCCCTGGATGCGTTTCCATGATTGTATCCGTGGATCATTCTCTGCATCAAATAAGAAATTCCCTATCGTCCGTATTTTTTTAGCGATTACATCATTCAATCTTGTCCCTTTGTCAGCTATTGATTCAAGGGCGAAAGAATCTTTCTGATTAATTTTTATCTTTTGCTGTGCTGTTGCAATAGATAGAGTGCAAAATTGTGTTGCGGCATATAACAACATAAGACCGGTATAACATGGGATTGATTTCATAAGAATAGGAAGAAATATCTCATTATAAATGTTTGGTACGCGAAGAATTATACTGCTTATATCATCTTGAGAAAACATATTGAAAAAATAATATAAAAAATGTCTTACATGTTTTTGTGGTGTTTAAAATCTATAATTCAATAGGAAACTAGTGTTGGATTTGTCGCCTTCTTTTAGATAGTTATATATCCCTACTTGCCCTGTGATACCACTTTCTCTTCTAGCCTCACTAGCAACTCCTATTTGTAATCCGTTCACCGAAGTCGCACGACTATCTACAGTATGATCTCGTATATTGGCCAAACCTATTTGTACGCCGTTATTTTTTACATCCATTCCTCCGGCAACATTAAATAATGACATTTCCAAACCGTTTATTTTGCTATAGTTTCTACTCCATATGCTTAATTCTATTCCATTAATGGTTCCCTGATTCGCTCTATAGAAAGAGATATCTACCCCGTATAATTCTGAACCTGGGGCGTAATCCGTTTGGCCTCCGATATTAATTCCATAGACTTTTCCTGTTTTTTTATTATGGAATGGCGTAAATCCATCTTCATTTCCAGAATATGTGCCGCTGATTGTTGCAGCGATTAATGCACTATAAAAGAATTTTTTCCAATGTTTGACAAAGAAATCTCCAGTATGTGCTATTGTGTTTACTAATGTATCGCTCATATCGCCGGTTGATGCACTCATACTCATTTTAGCCCCTAACATAATCTATGATTATGATTGTTATAGTCGTAGAATAGTATTATTATTTATAAAGTTTACGTTTTATAATCACTTATAAGTAACAAAATAATTTAGAATAGAAAGCATATAAAAATTTTCTTATTGCCTCAATTCTACCTTTTCTTGTTCATTGAGTGCATGTGTTATCTCACGCCCTTGCGTGCTTTGCTTGTTTATCTTTATCACACCGTTCTTTCCGCTCTTTACAGTCAATAAGAAGTTATCGTTGATGTATATGTCTGTATCCTTGTCAGAATTCTCGTGCTTGAGCATGAATGTTATGTTCTTCTTGTCGAACTTCACCTGATACTGCGTAGTCTCGCTTCTAGTCGCAGGCTTCTCGTTGATCTCGCGGACGTCGATGCTCAGGCCAAGTTTTTTCTCAATCTGCTCTATATTCGCACCTGCCTTCCCTATTATCATCGCTTTTCTTGATGCTGGGACGAATACTACTGCCTTGTTGTTGCTCACCATGTCGACACGTACGAAATCTGAATATTTCAGGAATTCTTGCTTCACGACCTTTGAGGCAAGTTCCGCTGCAGGGCTTATGCTCTGCGTCTGGACAGGAACGACGATCGTCTCCTCGCCATAGCTGTATATTTCAAACTCCAATTTTCCTGACTCGAAATCATTCACTACGACAATCGGCCTTGCAAGGTCAGCTTCCATCATTCCAGAAGGGACTTTCACTTCAAGACCTACACTGAATACCTTCTCGACAGCACCGTCCTTTATGAATATTACAGTGTCCATTACATGCGGTATCACGCCAAGTTCTATGCGTCCGATGAATCTTTGTATCGCATCTATGGGGTTTGTCGCGTGAAGTATTCCTATCATTCCGACGCCAGAAAGCCTCAGATCGGAGAAGAGCGCGAAATCTTCGGTATTTCTCATCTCATCGAACAATGTATAATCAGGTCTTGATAATAATAATATATCGTGTATCTCCTGATATGTCCCGTATGTCATCGCATACTGCGTTGCCTCGTCGGGCAAGACTAAGTCCCGCGGGGCCTCGATAGTCTTCACAACCTTATTTTGTTGAAGATAGAATTCTCCAAGCGCCTGCGCAAATGTACTCTTCCCGTGACCTGGAGCGCCAGCAATCAATATACCCTCTGCATGCGCCTCTATCCGTTCACGCAATTTATCACTCAGGACATATTCTGAAAACGTAAGTTTCTTCACTGGCCTTACGACAGTTATCTCGTATCCGTCAGCAAACGGAGGCCTCGTGATAACTATGCGGAATTTTCCGAGCTGAATTATTGTTGAATATTTCCTTTCTATCTCGATGAATGCATCATTCCGAAAGCCGGTCTCTTCGATGATGTCCTTTGCGATCGCCTTCATCGCATCCTTGTCGAGCAATTCCTCTGATATAACGACATATTCCCAATTCCCAGGGACCCCTTTCTTTGCGTGAGGCTTACATCCTTCCTTGAGGTGCACACTCATCGTCGTCTCATCAAAATACTTCTCAAGTATCAGTGGCTTTGCAGAAACTTCAAGCTTTATCAGTATAACGTCAATACCCTTTGCCTCTGACGTCAATGCCTGCACCCTGTCCACAGTCACAAGTGTCGCCTTGAGTTCATACGCGAGATTTCTTATCAGGGAATCGATACCGCCTTTCTTTGCACGTGCGATATCGTCTTCAGATGGCCTCTCTCCAGCAAACTTCACGACTAACTTCCTCTCTTTTGACAATGATAATAATTTTTTTATCTCGTCAAGTCCCATGAAACCTATCTCACGGCCCGTATTCGCCTGAGCCTCAAGTTCTGAGAGTGATGCCTCATGGATTATTATCTCTTTTGGAAGAATCTCTTCAGATTCAATCTTCCTAGACAGAATACCCTCAATGAGGACGCTTGTATCAGGAACTATCTTATCAATCATTTAAACACCAACAATTACGTTATTGAATTTGTTTATAAATTTGTTTATCCTGTGAACATTCCTTCTATCCCGTATCCTATCACGTTGAAGTACAATAATATATTTTCGAAGAAGTTTGCATTGGACTGTATCCTGAACGTCTTACTTTCTGAATAAGTCCTTCCCTTGTCGTCTTCATACGTTACGAGTATCTTATAGTCATTGGCGCCTGGACGCATCGCGTTACCGTTCGATTGTATATTGAATGTCTTTTGCCCTTCGAAACCGTCAAAGACCCATTCCACCTTGCTAAGAGGGCTTACAAGCGATAAATTAAGATTTTTCGGATTGGAGCTAGAATTCTTGCCTATAGTGAACAATATCTCGAACGGATCACCATAACTTACGCTTTCAGGCGCATTCATGTCGCTGAAGACTATGCTCGGCCTGTCCATGACATTCACGGATATGTAACTGACCTTCGTGAATTCATCATTGTATGCCTTTATCTCGATATTCTTAAGTCCCTCTGAACTGAATCTCTTGTTGAAAGCTAGGGGAATCTTTTGGATGCCAAGACTCTGGTCCGTGCATTTACCATCGATGCATATGCTCACATTGTCAAAGCTCTTGTCACCTCTGTTGTCAAGGATGCAACTGATATTTACAGAATCCTCAAGATACATGGAATTCTTATCTGGCGTGCATTGCAGATATACATACTTGGAGTATGCCTTCTTCGATTCCTCCTCTTGTGATGCGACAAGACTCTTCAAATATTCTGAACTTATAGTGATATACTCACTCTTTGATTCTATACGTGCAGTGCTCGTCTCATTGTACGTATTGTACACAGTCATCGGGAATGTGTAGACATATCTGCTGTCAAGAGAATCATCTATCTTCACGATCCAATACACAGTCTTCGTCTGATACGGCTCAAGAAGGACTTCACGCCTATGAATCACCCTTCCAAGGATGCTTTCAGCAGAATCATCAACGATCATTATGCCCTGAGTCTCTGCAAGATATAGATCTGCAACGACATAATACCCCTGAGTATTAGTCACATCAACCTTCACGAGATCATACGATCCAAAACCTACCTGCTCACTATATAATGATGTGATAAAAGAGTATCTTGCATGAACATTCTCACCATAACCCGTAACATTCACATCTATATCGACACTTCCAGGCTGCAGTGAGATATCATGGCCATAATAATTATAGTTCACATCAGATCCAGAAGAATCGTGCGACTCAAGAAGCTTTATGTGGCCGGCATCGATGAAGCCGTACTGCCCATAAGTCACATCATACGGCACCCATCCTACTCCAGGAAAATAAACCTCAGCCCACGCATGTGGCACCCAATTCTTTCCGAAAGTATCGTTCAGGTTAGTATACGAGACTCCACTGACGAATCTTGCAGGGATCCCTGCAGCCCTATTGAGCGAGATGAAAAGATTCGTTATCTCATCGCATACACCTCTCTTGTTTGCGAGCACCCATGATGATTTCTGGTCTGCATTCGCCGTGAGCGTACTCAGATCATACGCAACATTCTTACGTACATATTCAGCGAACGAATACTCTACAGAGTAAAGATCAGAATCATCACCGATAAGCTCCGAAGCAAGATTCTGAATATCAGGAGTCACATCAATTATCTGAGTCGGCGCAAGATACGTATAAAATGAACTATCAAGATCAGATAAGGGGAACTTGACAGGAACCTTTATCTCATCAATATAATTTCTCGTCGCGACAGACGCATCAAGCCTCACACTAAAATCATTAGTCAAAGGATCATTGAAAAAATAACTGACACCATCACCAATGACCGCATCAGGGCTTGCCGTAATCCCGGAAACAGTCTGCCTATTATCATCCCTCGGGAATGCGACCATCGTCACATTGATGCTCTTGATATCGTAGCTGTCAGAAGTAGGGACTATAGTGAACGTGTTTCTTATGGTCACGACACTATCCAATGTGTTCTTATCATCATAGCTGACTGCACTGATTAAGGGGATACATAGAAGGACAAGCAACAATAAAGAACAATACATGGGCCGCATAACCAACCCTATCCCGCAGTATTTATATAGTTTTACAAAAACATTTATAAAACACCATCCTATCCGACAAGTAAATGCTGGGGTGGCACAACTTGGTACTGCGCTGACATAATTCCCACAAAGGAAATTGTGGTGCAAGATTGCTAAGTACGATTGTGCTTTAGATTACCGCGCATATCACGCATTAATCCAGTGTCCGTAAGGATTTGGGGGTTCAAATCCCCCCCTCAGCGTTTTATTATTATCAATATGCGAGTTGTTTGATTCTTTCATAATCGAGACGAACAAATGCATAAAAAATCCACACGAAATGATTCGGAAATCAGAGATTTCATCTATTCTTCAAACCTGATAGACAGGACATTCTACGACGAAAAACACAATGAAGATGTCCTGAAAAACCTTAAATTTGCAAGAAGATTCTATCTGAGATTGCAGGGGAAAGATTGGAAACCTGTACAATTCAAGGATATCACACAGTTCTTTAAGGATAAGAAGATCATTTCAAGCGGTGTTGTTGCCGTCCCGCATCGCAAAGGAAAAACATTATACACCCAATATTGTGCAGGATTTATATGCAAGACAAGACAGAAGGATATGCTTGAAGTGGATATCGATTTCTACATATACTGGAATCCTGAGTTCAGCCTGAAGAGATAAGGCTGCGGCACACAAGAGACTTACGTCTTTGCGTAAATTATTTAAGTACATGACAACTATCGACACTCATGGAAGAAAAAAAGAAGGTCGGCATCGGATTCGGAATCATGATCCTCAAGGATGGGAAAGTACTTCTAGGAAAACGCCACGACGATCCACAAAAAGCATCAAGCCTTCTAAACGGTGCAGGAAAATGGACGATGCCAGGCGGGAAATTAAACTTCAGAGAGACATTCGAAGAAGGAGCAAAAAGAGAGGCCATGGAAGAGACAGGAATAACACTCAAGAAAATGACCATAATCTGCGTCAATCAGGACATCATCGAGACGGCACATTTCATAACAATAGGAATATTCTCCAACGAATTTGATGGAGAGGCCAGAGTCATGGAACCTGACGAGATAACAGAATGGAAATGGTTCGATATACAAAACCTACCAAGCCCAATGTACTTTCCAAGCGAAAAAATCCTCGAGAATTATAGACAGAAAAGATTCTATATCAGACAATAATCGCGTCCTTATATATCAATAGCTTTTTAAATAATCCATATTTCTGCTCTACCACAGCGGGGTAGAGCAGACAGGAGTGCTCGCAGAGACTCCCTTAAAGAGTCGCGAAAGGCTCATAAATGAGACAACTTTTGTCGCTTGAGAGACCCTGAGGTCGCTGGTTCAAATCCAGCCCCCGCTATTTTATTTTTATCCTCTTATAATTCTTCGACTTCGTTATTTGTTTCCAATACAAGCAAGGTATGAAACAAATAATTCTCACAGGTCACACTGGACAGACAACCAAAAAGTATAACTATAAGAAGAAATATCCTGTAAGGATGGATGTTAATAAATATTCGGCTGAACTAGCAGGGATATTGTTAGGTGATGGTTCAATAAGCATTTATCCGAAAATCAACCATTATCGATTACAGATTACTCTAAATTCTGATGAAAAAGAATACGCTGAATATATTCGCCAGTTATTCAAAAGGATGTTTGAAAAAGAATTATCTATTAAATTCAGAAAGGATGAGAATACATTGGACTTATTATGTTTTAATAGAAAAATCATAAGAGAGTTAATCGATTTCGGTTTCATCATATCTCCAAAATGGAATCGAGCAATAGTTCCTAAACAATTCATGAATTTTGCATTAGGAAAATATGTTTTAAGAGGATATTTTGATACTGATGGATGCGTCGCCATAACAAACAACAACGGAACAATTTATCCGCGTTTAGAGATGAAAATCATGCCATCACCCATGAAACAACAATTACAAGAACTTCTGAATATGTACGGATTCAAGTACGGAGTATATGAAATTGGTCGGGGCGAGGTAAGGATACAAATGAATGGCAAGAAACAATTAGAGAAATGGAAAAAGGAAATTGGATTCTCGAACAAAAAGATTAATCAGTAATAATTTATCCTTTTTCTTCTTTCATCTTCTTTACTACCTTCTCGAATGCCTCTATCTGTGCATCTGTTAGGTTGTGGTATTTTATGTAGTTTGCTTTTATGTTCCGTAGAAATGCGTTCTCTTTGTAGTATTCTTCTGGTATATTGAATAGTTTCTTGAATGGCGGGTCTGTTATTTCTCCGATGAGAGAACTCTTTTGGCAATCGTAGCATATCACGTATGATGATCTTGATGTCGCGAGCACGTAGTTTTTCTTGCATTTTATGCATTTCTGCTTGAATTGGACTCTCATCATGTCAGGCATCAACGCTTATTTATATACTTTTGTTAATAGTCCTGATTGTACCGTTGTTAGTAATCTTTATAATGAATCCAGTATACCTTATGCTATGCATAAATTCCCAGAATCATCAAATCCTTTCGTTCTTGCTCCTATGGCTGGTATCACTGATTTGGCGTTCAGGATGCTTTGTAAGGAATGTGGTGCTGGGATGGTCTTCACCGAGATGGTGTCTGCTAACGCGCTGTCGAGGCGTAACAAGGCGACTGAGTTACTTCTTGAGTCTACTTCAAAAGAGAGTCCTGTAGTTGTGCAATTGTTTGGACAGAATACGGAGCACATCGTAAAGGCCGCAAGGATTATCGAGGAGAATTATAGTTTTGATGCTATAAATATTAATTGTGGATGCCCTGCTACAAAGATAATCAAGGAGGGTGCAGGGTCAGCATTATTGAATAGGCCTAATAAGATTGGTGAAATCATAAGAAAGACAGTTGAAGCGGTCGATATGCCTGTTACGGCGAAGATACGTGCAGGGATAAATTTCAAGAATATCATCGCTGTCGATGTCGCAAAGATTATCGAGGAGAACGGTGCAAGCGCTGTTGCTGTCCATGGGCGCGTTGCGATACAAGGATATGCTGGGAAGGCAAACTGGCAGTATATCAAGGATGTGAAGGATAATGTGAAAATCCCTGTCATAGGTAATGGTGATGTGGACAGCGCAGAATCTGCTCTGAGGATGATGAAGGATACAGGATGCGATTATGTGATGATAGGACGTGCTGCAAGAGGTAATCCATTATTATTCAAGCAATGCGATGATTTCTTTAAGACGGGAAAATACGAAATGATAACTCCGCAGATGCGCATCGAACAATTCCATAAGTATCTTGAATATGCACGTGAATTCGATGTGAACTTCAAATTCATAAAAGTACAGGCGAACTACTTCACGAAAGGCATAAAGAAGGGCTCTCTTATCAGGGAGAAGATAGGCCATACGAAGAGCATAGATGAGATAAAGTTATTATTTAGTAAGATTTATTAATCACAAATATTAAACATCACAATGGCAGGTTTCATCGCAGGCATTGACGAGGCAGGAAGAGGCCCTCTCATCGGACCGCTCGTGATATGCGTCGCAGCGATACAGGATGGGAAAGAGGATCTCCTCAAGGAACTTGGCGTGAAGGATTCTAAATTATTGTCAGAGAAACAGCGTGAAGATATACTCAGGGATCTCATCAAGATTATACATTACGAACTTGTCATGATACAACCATCAGAGATAGATGATGCACTTAACTCTCCTGGAACGAACCTCAACTGGCTTGAGGCGGATCATGGTGCTGCGTTGCTCAATAAGCTTGATGTGAAACTCGACAATGATACGATCAGATGCATAATCGATTGCCCGTCGACGAACATCAAGGCTTACTCTGATTATTTTTCGGGAAAGGTGGACAATAAGGACATAAAATTAATTGTCGAGCACAAGGCGGACTTTCATTATCTTATAGTCGGTGCGGCATCTATAATCGCAAAGGTGACGCGTGAAAAAGAGCTCGAGAAGATGAAGAAGAGGCTGAATATCGATTTCGGTTCAGGTTACCCGTCTGATCCTAAGACGAAGGATTTCGTCGCAAGGTATCATGATGACAAGGAATACTCTCACCTCTTCCGTAAATCTTGGGAGACGTACAAGAAGATCTCTAGGCAAAAGGCGCAGAAAGGATTAGGTGAGTTCTAATTTTTTACGCAGAGGATGTCTTTTTGTATACAATTATAATACAGCTCTCCAGACTTCAACTGCCTATTCCTTAATGCATACCAATCTTCTATATGTTTTCCTGAAACAGAAAATCTTTTCTGATCCTCTTTGGAAGAATCCTTCAAGACATTGTAGAATGCATCAATAAAGAATTTCAGTACTTTTCTCTTGTTTTTGGAATAAGGTTTCATGTCTTCTGAAGGGATAATCCAGTCTGAACTGCCGTAGTCTAAAATTTTAAAGCCTACTTTTGCGCATAGGCTCGGCAGTAGGGAGCCGCAATGACTATTCCCCACACCTACACTGCCCTTGAATTGAAAATCTATCCCCGAATGATTGAATAATTGCATCAGGTTTGATTCATCAGTATATCTCTTTGGGGATGTTGGACCGAAAACTGAATGTTGATCATAATTGATCGTCAGATATAACAGTCCTCCTTGTTTCATGACTTTTTTAATGGCTCCCAGACTCTTTTCCATATCGGTATGCTCTAATAATGACAATCCGGTAACAAGAGAAAATATGCCCTGAACTTTACAGTCTTCAGCACCAAGGTTATATACTGATTCATCATACAGCTTTATAGTGTATCTCTGATTTCCCTTAGTAACCTCAAAGTTATGTACAGCTACAGGATCGTCTATGACTTTCAGGCTATATCTCTTTGTCTTAGCCCATCTCTTGAATGAATAGATTGAATTTTTCAGATCACCTTTATTTATATCGATCCCTATCATAGTGCCATTATTTTTCAATAATCCTAATTCTATATTCCTTCGTATCTGCACCCCTGATCCGGTGCCCAAGTCAAGGATCTTATCCAATGATTTCCGCCTGGATAACAATGTGCTAAGAACATGCTTATTTATGGATTTATCATCCAGCTCCTTTTTCCAATGATCCAGATACGGATTGTCCTGATAGAATGCCTTAGTCATGATGATCGTTCCACTATTTCTTTATTTTTTTTATCGTCGTCAGGTTCCTGCTCTGAAGGATGAACAGCTTCCCGTCATGGTATGCGAATTCTATGTCCTGCGGTGCATTAAAATATTCTTCTAAGAGGCCGGCATATTTCACGAGTTCCTGCACCTCTGGATCATTCAATGCATGCATGTCACACTTCGGATTGTCCGTTATCCCGCTAAGTGTCATCATCTTATCTTTTGTACCGACCTTATAATCTACATCGCCGCCTATGATGTGTATCCTGTCCGGATCGACTTTTCCCGACACGACCATCTCACCAAGACCATGCGATACCTCTATGATTATCTCATCAGCACCGGTCGTAGGATTCTTCGTATACATCACTCCCGACATGTCTGATGGCACCATCTCCTGGATGACGACAGCTATCGCTACATCCTGCCCTATGCCCTTCATATCCCTATAATATACGGCGCGTGTGGAATACAGCGATGAATAGCATTCGATTATCCTGTCCAATAGCTTTGCCTTGTCGACATATAGGTATGTGTCATGCTGTCCTGCGAATGCTGCATTCGGCAGGTCCTCTGCCGTTCCTGAACTTCTTACAGCGACATATCTGCAGTTCAGTTCATCAAAAAATTTCAATATGGTATCTGCATCATGTTCATCGAATCTGATGCATCGTATATGCTCCTGTATCTCTTTACATGTCTCTTTTGTCTTCTGTATATCATCAAGGTCCAATGATTCAAGCCTTTTCTTTATGTCGTCAAAATGAGAATATTTCTTGAATACGTCCGCACCAATGCAGTAACCGTTCGGTACAGGGAATTTTTTGAACATCTTCGCAAGACTCATTGCCTTGCCTCCGATGCTTGATAATTTCACGTCATGCATATTTTTCAGAAAAGCTATGGTCATTGTCGCACCTTGTTATATCCTTTTTATTATCCCTGTATTTGCATCTACCTCAACCATTTCACCATCTTTTAATAATCGTGTAGCACTCTTTGTATTTATTATGCATGGTATCCCGAACTCCCTGCTGACGATCGCCGCGTGGCATGTTATGCCTCCTTCGTCGGTGATTATCGCTGCTGCCTTCCTCATTGCAGGGACGAAATCCGGAGTGGTCATCGTAGTTACCAATATATCTCCCTTGTCGACCTTGCTTATCTCGTCAGAATTCTTCAAAACTTTCACTTTTCCTATAACTACGCCGCCGCATGCAGAATCCCCTCGCAGTTCATCACTGACCTCTTCTGACTCTATGATGCTTAAGAACGGTTCTGCATCATCGTCAAAATATGCTGTATATCCTTCAGGTTCTATTGTCCGGAATGATCGTAAGTTCTCTTCATCCTTCTTATATTCCGTCAGATCGACAACATCATGCAACAGGCAGTCCTCTATCACTGAAGGGTATAAGTCCGCTGCCTGCCTGCCTGTCAGCTTGAAGAACTCTCCTATCCTTCGCATAAGGTGATTTATCCAGTTGAAATGTGTACGTGATATAACCTCTTTACGCTCATCTTGCAGTTGCGCGAGTATGTGCAGGTCAGATATCAGGCGTACAGTATCATCATCAACGCCATACTTGTGTATGATTGCTGATTGTTTTTGCATTATGCCTTTATAGAAATTTTTTGTCCTTGATAATTCTTCATCCAGATTCTGGTTATCCATGACCTGTTTTTTTATCTCGGAAAAATAATGTCTTTCATCGTATACGTCTGGACCAGCATGCCCGAAAGGTATCCAATGATATTTTTTTACCATGGAACGTATAGCATCACCATGCACTGTATCCATCAATCCTGTGAAATCATCATCCTTTAACAGCTCTAAAGCTGCTGGATCATTAACTATTGCTATGGCTGCAGATATGAGGTCTATCGATTCTTTGTTGATGAATGACTGGAATGTGGGCGTCATCAATGATTGTATCTCTTCAGGATTGACGCATCCGAAATCCTTCATCCTGTCGATGATTATTTTTGCAAGGTCATCGGATATTATGAACCATAAATTATTGTATAACTCGAATCGTGTATATATGTCCCTGAACTTATTGTAATAATCCATCAACTGAATCTTAGATGCCTTATCCACATTCTCCTTGACAAAGACATTGCAGCACAGGTCTATCAACTCTTTCGCATACCTTTCTGTCATCGCCTTACGGTACGTGACGTATTTCGGGTCGTTCAATGTCTTATCCAATTGGTTGTCATGCGATTTTTTTCTCGTCTCCATATCTATGAATACGATGCCGCCCACATCATTGCCTAGACCGTATGATGCGAAAGCTCTGAACATGACGCCGTTCTCCTTGAATCCGTAGTCCTTGAAATTCCCTTCGACACTCCACTTTATCGGAAAATTCGCATATCCCTTATTGCTTCTGACTCTAGGTCTTGCTATCAACTTCTTATCCCTTAGAACTTTTAACTCTTCAATTATCCATTCATGCTCTTTTTTTACCATTATTTCACCTTATGAATATACATATTATTTAAATATGCTGTAAATATACTGCTCCGAATATCACACATCCTGTATGCCATATCTTCTGACTATGGCTAACGGTTGATACACCTTGTTATCTTTTGTCACAAGTGCAAGCGTCTCGCCATAATCCATCGGTGCTCCAAGCCTTTCAGCATATTGAGGGACTAGTTTAGCACATGCAGCCTCTATTCTGGAATCATGTGTAAATGCATGTCTACCATTGCCGTTTGTTATCTCGCTAAAAATCCTTTGATACAAATTTGCGTGAGTATCTACAATCTTACGGACACCGCCATCTTCAGCCATATTATATGCATCTCTGAACTCTGCAAAATTTTTTCCGAAAGGTATCGACTCCCAATCTTTATCTGGCGTGAACATCAGATCCTCTTCTTTCATAAATAAGGCATATCCGAATGCGTGAGCAGTATTCTGCGTCCGTCCGAAATTGCCGTCAAGAGTCTTGTATCCGCTGACCAATGCCTCAGAGTTTAGGTGAAAGTCTCCAGCAACAGCTTCGAGGTTCAGTTTCATTGTTTTTGCGAGTTCCAGATCGCTTCGTTGTATACTCTCTGTGTCTCCCTGTCTGGTCAGGTGTCTAGTTGCAAGCAATAATTTATAATTTCTTACGATCAGATTCGCCATTTTTATTTTTCCTCTCTATGCGAATGATACGAATCCTTCGTACCATCCGTTCTGCTTGACTATTATCTGGACCTCTTGTTCGTCCTCAATATATGATGCCTTTCCCTGCCTGTTCGTCTGAGCCTCAATGATTTTTTCCCATATCGTCATAATCTCACCTCAATAATTATTAACTTAATAGTGGTAATATATCTCAACTTGTATTTAAATATTTGCCACCACAAAGGTGGTTGCAATAACAACATTTATATATGAATGAGCATAGATCACGCACAGAACAAGGATGCGGTCTTTAGCAGAACTCAACGTCTGCCATTGTCAGATAGATAGTGGTAATCCTTATGGATACACCTCGCCAAGGTTGTGGCGGATCAGTTTCGCGTTCAAAGCGTGAATACGAGAATAATGGTCGAGGGCTGCTAAAGACGCATTATATCTAAAAAATATCTATAAACCGGTACAAACAATGGAATATAAAGAACTTGGATTGACTACGAATGAGTCCAAAGTATATGATACACTTCTAAGACTAGGCAGGGCCGCAGCGGCACACATAAGCAAGGAATCTCAAGTCCCGTACGGAAGGATATACACCGTTCTCGAATCATTAGAAGAGAAGGGATTCGTACGGACGATCCCTGAAGGCACAAAAAAGTATGTAGCGACAGATCCGGAAAGGTTCAGCCAGATAATCGATACAAAAATAAAAGCCTTGATGGAGATAGATAATAAAGTAAAAGAGATGAAAAAGATCTATGAAGAGAATGCTCCCGAGCCAGTGATAATCGCAAAAGGGAAGGCGAACTTCTACAAGATAAACAAGGAATCAAAGACGGCAGAAAAATATGCTTACAGCATCAAGTATACATTCGAGCCGAATCCAGTATGGATGCGCAGCACGAAAGAGAAGATAGAAAAGGGCATAGATTACAAGACGATAGGATCGTTCAACAAGGATACTGAAAAAGCCATTGAAGAATGGAAAAAGATAAATCCGAACATCAAACCTATCAACAATGAAGGTGTGGCAATGGGTATCACAGATGATGAGGAGGTGATGATAGGCCTAATCAAGTCGAACACGACAATGCTTATCCGAGACAAGCCATTCGCAAAACTCATGAAAGAACTGTTCATCAAGTACTACATCAATACGCAGGATCCGGAGATGAAA
>Ga0182011_10000882_pt1 | contig 26161 bp, 28 predicted proteins | sample 711E1DmetaG_FD_120481 | JGI IMG/M metagenome (GOLD analysis project Ga0182011, IMG submission 120481) | Permafrost microbial communities from Stordalen Mire, Sweden - 711E1D metaG | ecosystem: Environmental > Terrestrial > Soil > Wetlands > Permafrost | place: Sweden: Stordalen | collected...
ATATCTAAAGCTCTCTCATCATCAGGCACAAACAATTTAGCAGCTAAATCTTCCCCCTTCATACTATGTAATATATAACTCAACTCATATAAACATTTGCACACTTTAACGGGCATGAGCGAAAAAGAATTTGAAGAAAGAAATTCTAAGTTCTTTCCTCTAGAATCCCTATAATATTTGCCTCTTTATAAGCAAACCATCACTATCATGGATATCAACTGTTAAAGGTGATTCTCCGTTTATCATATGTGTAGCACAGGAAAGACATGGATCATAAGCCCTTACAATCATCTCTAACTGATTTTTAAGGCCTTCTGAAACTTCTTCTCCGTGAATCATTGCTTTAGCTGATTCCCTTACACCAATATCCATGGAAAGATTATTCTGTCCAGTGGAGACTATGAGGTTGGCCCGAGTTATAATTCCAGCACCATCTGTTTCATAATCATGGATCAGAATTCCACGGGGAGCCTCAATCATTCCCACCCCTCTTTTAGTTGCACTGGATTCTTTTGCCTCCTCCTTACTCATTAAAGATTCAGTGAGTCCCTGTCTAATATCAGATCCGGTAATGGCATCATCTTCTAAAAGTTGCACTGCTCTTTCAGCAGCGTACATTAATTCAATTAAACGTGCATAGTGATAAAGAAGAGTGTTCTGCGCGATTCCGTAGTTATCTCGGTATTCGCCAAATAATTGAGCTGCTTTTTCTGTTGGTATACTGTTTGCGATGTTCATTCTGGCTAGTGGTCCAACTCTGTAATTTCCTTCTGGGAATCCGATCTGTTTTAGGTAGGGGAATTTAAGGTAAGACCATGGTTGAACTTTCTCATGAATGTAATCTAAATAATCAGTTGCAGGGAATTCATGAACAGATTTGCCGTCTTTATCTATGATTTTAGCGGGACCATCATATAATTCCACGTTCCCACCATTCGTTAAAGCGCCGAAATAGGTTTCAACTGGCCCCAGTGTTTCGATTGCTTCACTGTACTTGGCAAAAAATGGTTTAGCTGCATTCACTCCTTTATCAATTAGTTCAACTGCAACTTTAGCTTCATTTAAAAGTTTATCTCGTTCATCTGAAGTTACTCCTTTGGATTGACCGCCAGGTATAGCTGTTACTGGACTAATAGGTTTACCTCCAACAACACCAGTTATTTCCTGTCCAATTTTCCGAGTTTGTATAGCCATTTTAACTAATTCAGGATCTTTTTTCAGGATTCCCAGTACATTTCTGAGGGCTGGATCCGATTCCGGGCCCATTACCAGGTCAGGAGCTCCTAAGAAATAGAAATGCAGGGAATGAGAATGTATGTATTGACCAATAAGCATTAATTCCCTTAATTTCTGGGCTGTTTCTGGTGGTTGTAATCCAAATACTTGATCTGTGGCTTTAGCTGCTGTTAAATGGTGTGCGGTTTGGCATATACCGCATATTCTAGGGGTGATACGAGGAGCTTCCTCAACAGCTGCTCCCTCCAGGAATTTTTCAAAACCTCTTATCTCCATAACGTGGAGATGAGCATCCTGAACGCTTCCGGAATCATCTAATTGAACCGTAATCTTGGCATGTCCTTCAATTCGAGTTACAGGGCTTATTTCAATATTTTTCATATTATCACCTATTTCATTTCTTGACCAATGTGGGGATCAATGAAACCTGCTTATCCTCCATTATGGTACTTCCAATAACAAATCCGTATATCACATGCCCGATATCATAAAGCTGTTTTTCCACATCCTTCTCTGGCATCTTGGAGATGTGAGCAATCCTTTTTATCACACCATTATAAATATCATGACTGGGTTCCCGTATAACATCAAGGGACGGACCTCCACAACCATGACAGGCTACACCTGCTGCTGTGCATAATGCACCACATCTTCCTAAAGTTACAGATCCTAAACATACATATCCCTGACTGAGGAAGCATTTTTCAGGGTCAGGATCTCCTTCAACCCGTCTGTATATCTTATCAAATTCTACATGTTCCATATGACGCTGGCAGTCAGCGCAAACGCTTTTTTTAGGAACTTCCGGTGCTTGGTCATTAACTAAAGGAATTAAAATATCTCCTACAAGTCTTTCTTTAGGTGGACATCCAGGTATGTAACCATCTACATCGGTAAAATCACTGGCTGAATGAACTATAGGTAATAATTGGGGAACAACTTCTGATGGAAGTTCAGCGGGGTCAGTACTGGGATTATCGGTGTAGGTCCGGGAAGTCACCTCTTCGGGAGTGTAAAGATCTGCCATTCCAGTTATACCTCCGTAGCAGGCGCATGTTCCATAGGCAATTAGTATCTTTGATTTTTCTCTCAATTCTTCGAGTCTTTCCTTGTTTTCAATGTTCCGCACGGATCCAGATACAATGGCAATATCTATATTATCAGGGAGTTCTTTTGAATCCATTAAAACCGGTGCATAAACTATTTCAGCTTTATCCAATAATTGTAATATTTCTTCATGTAAATCAAGAATAGAGATCTCACAGCCAGAACAACTGGCTAATGTTTCTAAAGCAAGCGTGACCATTATTTACCACTCCAGCTAATGGTTAATGTTTTAAGACAGGCATTAGGCCCTATATGGTCAATGTCCAGTTTTCCTCTGATATCCATCACTTCCTCCACGGCACCCACCATGTAACCATAAAGCAGATAACATAATGGCCCCTTTTGAGGCAATCCCGTTCTTCTCAGAGTTTGTCTTACTACACAATCTCGGAATAATAATTTCACTTCAGTTTCACCGCTTCTTTCAATAGTGTAACTATCTTGGCCAGATGGTTTCCACATTTCAAAGAAAAATTCTTTACCCAAAATCTCACTGAGTTCCTGCAATGCTTTTTCTAGGTTATCTGTTTTTTCCACTAGTTTACCTGCATCGTGCCCCATTCTTTTGCCTGCTTGGTATACTATGGCGTTGGCACCTCTACCAGAAACTTGTTCCAATGCACTAGCCATGGATCCAACAAATTTCATCAGGACATGTAAAGCTTCTTCGTAGTCATCTATCTCTCCTCCACATTCAGGAGGAATTAATTCTGGCTTAAATGTACCTCTTATTTCTTCTAACTCCATTTCCATTCCGATTTCCCCACTATATTATTTTAGTTATGGCATTATTCACTTTTCGGTCTATGTAGAGTCTTTTAGCCACGTGTATGTCCTGATGTTCCATGGCTTGGGCTGGGCAGATTTCATGGCATGAAAGACAGGCCATACAATCTTCTTCCTTTACTACTCTGGTTTTGTTTTTGGCTTCATCCATTTCATAGACATCGTTTGGACAGTCCTCAACACAAGATCCGCATCCAACACACGCGTCTTCGTCTATTTCTATTTTCACCATTTAATCCCCTCTTATATTTCTTGAATCATAAAAAGAATTCCGGTTTAACCTTAAATTTACCCTGAATAAATTCTATGATTCATTTTTTTTGGTTTAAAAAAATAAAAATATTAAATATATTCAATTTGGATATGTATATGGATTATTTCTCTTATATAATATTATAACTTATTTTTTACAAGTTCCCGTTAAATCTTGAAAGAGAATTATATATTAATGAAATAAATATTGTTCAAAAAATGGAGTTTTCAAATTATCCTATATTAAATCAGATATTCACTTAAAAGAATTTTTATAAGTGATTTTAAGATAATTTCGGTATTTCAATAGGTTTTTTTTAAATATTAATTAAAAAAAAATTTATAATTAATTAGCTATTCTGAAATAATTATTTAAATAAATTCGATGAATAATCTGTTTTTATTCAGCTAGAAGTTTATTTACTTCCTTAGCAAGTTCAGATCGGTGTATAACCACATTCCATGGATCATTAGTCCACACGTTCAATGTAACCTTTATACCGAAATCTGATAATTCTTTTACAATGATTTGTGGTTTAGTTTCATTTAAAACCCAGTCTAGAGTTGATGCTCTTTCTTCCATGGATTTTATTACATTTTCCAAGTCTAATTCAAATGGAATACTAATTTCCAGATCTACTCTACGTTTAGCTAAAGCCGTATAGTTTATGAAAGGATCTGCTGAGAAAACAGAATTAGGAATCGTAATAACCTTATTATCGATAGTTACCATAGTAGTGATTCTAAAACCCATTTTAGTAACAGTGCCCATCTGACCAGACACCTCTATAAAATCTCCCACTTTAAAACTTTTCGTACCTAAAACAAATAATCCTGATATAAAATTAGATAAAGTATCTCTTGCTGCAAAACCTACAGCTATACCTAAAATACCTAAACTTAAAACCAATCCACTTACATTAATTCCGAGGAAATTAAGAATTATCACGAATGCAATTGCAATTATGGAGTACTGTACTATTTCTTGGAGCACTTGAGTCACAGTGATTTCTAAATCAAACTGTTCACTTGTTTTTTTGATGAAATAATTTATAATTTTTATGATAACATAAACAGCAATTAAAATAACCCCTATAGTTATAATATCAATTAAAATAGGATTAATTGCCAACTAGCTTCACCTCAATCCGCATTAAATCCTGAGCCATTTGAGAATTTTCAAATATTTTTAAAGCTTCTTCCAGTAGCAAATCAGTGTCTCTATACCTGGTACTGATATGTGTAAGAATCAATTTCCTTACCTGTGCAGTTTTAGCTATTTTAGCCGCTTCTGAAGCTGTTGAATGCCCATTTTCCACCGCTTTATCCTGGTGACTATTATCAAAAGTTGATTCATGTATTAGGATATCAACACCTTGTGAAAAATTAATCATATCCGAACAAGGTCGGGTGTCACCAGAATAGACTATGCGACGTCCTTTTCTTTCCTCCCCCAAAACCTGTTCTGGCAGCACTTTTTTATCACCTAAATTTATAGAAACACCTGCTTGAAGCTTACCAAAATCAGGACCTGGTTTCACGCCTAAAGCCATGGCTTTTTCTTGTAAAAATTTTGGTGACCGTTTTTCTTCGATAGAATAAGCTAAATTAGGGACAGTGTGTTTTGTGGGACAACAGGAAACCTTGTAATCCTCATTCTCTATAAATAAACCTGAATCTAATTCATAAGTATGTATAGGGAAAGATAATGTAAAATATCCTAAATTCTTTATGTAATCAATAATACAAGATGTTCCTACTGGTCCGAATACGTGTAATGCACTTTTACGTCCACGGAAAGCCATTGATTGTACTAATCCAGGTAAACCTAGAAAATGATCACCGTGGAAGTGAGTTAATAATATCTTATTAACTTTCATAGGACTCAATTTGGCTTGAGTCATCTGACGCTGTGTTCCTTCTCCACAATCTAACAGAATTATCTCTCCAAAAGCTTTTAATGCTATGGCTGAATGATTTCTGTGTTTAGTGGGAAGAGCTGATGATGTTCCCAGAAATATAATTTCCATGATATATGACCTTATTTTTTTAAAAATCTAAATATTTTAGCCCTTTGATTACTATAAATTTTTTTTTTATAAAAAAAAATTTTGGGTTTCCTCGATATAATATTGATATAATTTAATTCAAGGGAAAGATGTTAATTGGATGTTAAGATTAAATATTATAGTAATGCGGTGAATTAAAAAGTCAATAGATTAATATTATTTTAGAACGTTAAGAATTTCTGAGATATATTTATATCGCTTATTCAATATATCGGTTACTATTACAACCAAATCAAAGTTATAGATGGATATTAAGTTAAAACATTCCACTAAAACTGAAAATCACAGGTTTCACATCACCATTACTGTTTTTAACTGTGATAGAACTATAATCACTAAAATCATGTATAGGTTCGCTGAAGGTGATAATTATCATCTCATCAGCAGCTACGTTAACTGGGTTGTTGAATGAGTCAACTATTTTATAGTGGGATCCCACGATAAAAGGTTTGTATAAAAATGATTATAGATTTGTTCAAAAATACTTTCACCTTAAATGAGAAAAACAGTAAACATAAATTATACTGTTTATTTTAATTAGTTTACCACTCATCTTCTCATTTACGAGAAATGCCAGCAGCAATACTATGTAAAAAATATACTTAAAGGTTCGTCTAGTAAATGATAATAATATTTGATTGAGGTTTCTACTCACTGGAACTGGAATCAAAAATTTAAATATATCTTTTCATTGTTTTAATGTAGTGTAAAGTTCATAGATGCCATCCACTAATAATATAAAACCTATTAATCCCAGTAGTAACGTTAAAAATTCTGGTAACTGTATTAATTTGAATTCCGCAACCACTAATAGTATTAAACCTACTATTATCAAAATAATATTTCTATAAATTTTTTGATCCAATTGGGAATTAAAATTATTTTTCTATTATTGATATCGTAAATATCGGACATACGTTGAGCAAGCACATTAGTGGTTGATGCCAACATATCTGCATTATTATAACATATTTTCTCAAATTTTCTAGCAATTTTTTCCAATATACTGTCTTTTTCCAGGAAACCTAGAAAAATTGAAACATCGATCCATGAATCTCTTGAATCTATAATCCATTTCTTTTTCAATAATTTTTGGAAATAAGTCCAGGAATTGCAGTGAAAACAGGAGGATTGGAGGTGATTATTAAATCAAATTTTTTGGAATGTAGTAAAGCCCATAAAGATGCATGTAATGGAAATATCAAATAATAGAGCATTCTACTTAAAAATCCAGGATCTTTTGCCCCTCGTTGCCATCCCCATAAATTCAAAACTTTAACTTTATCAATCTCACTAGAAATGCGTATTTTCCTTCTATTTTTGAAGGTTTTCTTTGGGAAAGTAGGGTGAGGAGAAAAAACTATAATTCTTGACCCCAATTTATTTAAAAAATTAGACATTTCATACACCCATGATGCATTAGCAGAATTTTCAGGCGGGAAATGTTGGGTGATGATTAGAATATTAAGTTTTTTTTTCCTATTAACCATCATCGGTGTTTCCCACCCTAAAACATTAGTCTTATTTGGTAAAGAGTTAGAGATTATAATGTAAATTTAGTAACCACTAATCAATACCCATAGACATTGAATTTTGAAGAAGTTCTATATTAATTGTTCTGAAATTTTATCGTAAGATGAATAGTGAATTATATAGTAACTCTAATTTGATTACAGGAAAAGAAGTAGAAGAATTAGATCATAATTTTATTTAATAAAAAATTTTTTTTACAAAAAGTAGAATCAATTGATTATATTCACATATTAAAAATTTAAGTAATATAAATTTATAAAAAAGTATGATATAACATGACAATATTGATAGATTATTTAATATAAATTAAGGAGATAAAATTTTATTCTATAATATTAATTTGGTAGTTTTAGTAGAATAAAACCGAACTTTAGTTGGAATGATTATGAAGAACATGATTAATAATATATTACAACTGTTACGGCAGGATATTGGATTTGAGGATATAACCACCAAAGCTCTCATACCTCCAGATTTAGAGATAAAAGCAAGAATATTGTCTAACGATGATGGTGTTGCTGCGGGAGTTAGTCTAGTTTCAACTCTACTGAGAGAATTTTCATTAACTGTTAAGGTGGAGAAAGATGATGGTGAAGATTTAAAATCTGGAGATTGTATTATGGAGTTAAATGGCAATGCAAGTTCAATTCTAACTTTGGAGAGAACTGTTTTAAATCTTTTAATGAGAATGAGTGGTATAGCTACTATCACTTCTAAGATGGTTGGTGAAGCTGAGAAAATAAATCCTGTTGTTATAGTGGCGGGTACTCGTAAAACTACCCCGGGATTACAATTTTTCGAGAAGGATGCTATTCGGTTAGGTGGTGGGGATACTCATCGTTATCGTTTGGATGATTGTGTCCTTATAAAGGATAATCATCTTGCTTTGGTTGGTGATGTTAAAGTTGCGGTGGAAAAAGCTAGAGAATATGTGAGTTTCACTAAAAAAATTGAAGTTGAAGTTGAAAACCTCGATGATGCTATTATTGCAGCTGATTCTGGTGTTGATATTATTATGTTAGATAATATGGATTTTGAGGATATAAAACTTGTTTTAACCGCTCTTGAAGTGGAAGGATTTAGAGATGATGTTTTAATTGAGGTTTCAGGTGGAATAAATTTGAGTAACATAGCTGAATATGCGGAAACCGGGGTTGATATTATTTCATCTGGTTATATTACACATTCTGCCCAGGCTTTGGATATGAATCTTGAAATAATTTGATATTTTTTTATAAAGTAGTATATTTTAATGGTACAGATACTGAGATATAATTATTACTAATTAAAGTTCTCATTATTGAATTTTAATTTTAGCTTTAATTATTAGTGTATAAAATGATGTAACTATTAAAAATCTTACATGTAATTTCATTTTAAAGGAACATTTTAAATACTCTCATAATATACCTTTATTAAAGAAAATAATTAATATGGAGGTTCATTTAATGGATGAATTTACAGATGAAATAACTGAAGAAGTTGAAGAAAAATCAGAAGAAGAAGTTGAATTAATAGAAGAGAAATCTGAAGAAATTGAATCAATCCCAAAAAAATCTGAAGAAATTGAATCAATCAGAGGAGAATCTGATGAAGAATTGGAAGAATCTGATGAAGAGTTAGAGGATTTGGAAGAAGTTGAATCACTTCCCTTTGCTAAGGCTGAAGTGGTGCGGTTGATGAAGAAGAATCTATCCCGTGATAAATTAATTCGGGAAAGAGTAAAAGTAGAAATGAATTTATTTTTAGGAGAAGTGTTGGAGAGAGTGTGTGAGCAACTTAATGATTATCCTTACACCACAATTGAATACGAGATGTTGAAAGAATCTATATACCCATACAAGAATATTGAGAGGATAAACGAGGAAAAAAGGCGTATATTACTGCATTTAGATGCTATTAAGGCTGATTGTGATGCATTAAGTATGGATGTTAAAAAAAGTTTGAAATTAAAGGATGTTGATGAAGAAGAAGATGACTTCTAAATTTTTTTCAATCCCGTCTTCATTATTTTTCAAAAAATTTATTTTAAATTTTTATAATAAATAAATTAATGAACTTTAATTCCTTAATACGAAGTTTTAATTTTTTTTTATTTATCAAAAGTTATAAAGCCTGTTTCAAGATTCTTTATTTCATCTTCACTTAAACCAGTCTTTAAAGTATCTTCATCTTCTATTAAACTGTGTCCGAATGGATCTTCAATTATTATAGTGACGTATTTCTCTCCGTTCTTGACTTCATCTATTTCTTCAAGTATTCTAACCGCATTCTTCTTTGATTCTTCATCTTCAGCCCATGATAGGGCAGTTTTAACCGCTTTTTCAAAACGTTTAAGAACGCCTTCAACGTTGGATATGTAGGTTTGAGATTGGGGGCCTGGTTCTACTTTAAGACCTAATTCAGGTATTGTGATTGTTGCTGATTGTGATTTAACTACTCTAACATTCATTTTATTTTTGTTTACATTCAAGGAGTATTTAACTGGTTCCTTAATATCCAGGCAAATGGAGTCTGTATGTTTAAATCCACATTTTTGACATTTAACAGTAGACTCCATTACCTCTCCAAAATAGGGTATTTCCTCGGTTTTAGTTTTAACTTCCAGGTAACCTTTAATATTACAAACAGGACAGTCAGCCATCATTTTACTCAATTTCTATCTCCCAAATTATTAAATACTATTTTCATAATATTATGAAACTATTAAAAAAATACCAACCCATAACATTTTTATAATTTATTTAAGTCTTTTCAACAATTTTGCATGATTTTTAAGTAGAAAACCTGCTTCATCCAAATCTTTTATCATATTATCCAAACTTTCCTTATCCGGTGCACATATTTTATGGCTGTGTTCATTATCTGAGAGACTGTAAAGATTTTCCAGATCCTTTTTTCTTTTAGGATTTTCATTTAAATGAGCTATAAAACGCTCTGCTTCAACAGGATCATAGACATTCACATCCCTTTTTAATGGTTCACCAAAACCTGGTAGGAAGTATGATACATTAACTAATCGTCCTCCATATTTCTTTATGACAATGTTGATTAATTTTTCCAGTTCATCTACAGAATTCTTGAAAATCAAAGTCTTACAGATTTCTTTGATTAGACTGAGCATTCTTTTAATAGTATTATCAATATCTAAATTATTTAATACTGGAATTTTATGTGCAATTGCTTGCCTCACTAAATAATCATTTATAATCCGGTTCTCCTTGAAATATTCTAAATGTATACCCCCACGCTTTATAGCCATGGCTCTTTTAACGAATCTTTCCTTATGAACTTCTTCATCCACAGTGAGAATAAAAAAATGGATATCAGCGTCTTCTTTATATTTTTCGGTGTCTATTAAACCAGGTACTACATGAACACCTTCAATTACCACATCTTCAGAATCTTCAACAGCTATTTTAATAACCTTTTCAATAGCAGGAATAACAAAAGTAGCATGTTCTTCGAATCCAGCGTCTATTAACCCTTCAGTATTCCCCTCGAAGCGATCTTTATCTCTAATTGTAATATAAGCGTCGAAAGATGACTTATGAAGTGCAGGAGCATAGTCAGGGCCTATTATTCCTCTCACTATTTCCCTTATAAAATCTGTTTCGATTATATGTGTAATTCCCAGTTCCTTAGCTAATTCAGAGGCTATAGTTGATTTTCCAATGCCTGAAGCGCTGCCTATCAAGATTACGTATGGTTTTCTCAATGTAAATCCTACCTTAAATTTTATTTAAAAGGAAAAAATGACTGTTAAGTTAAAAAATCAACCACTCTTTCAGCACTTCTCCTCATCTCGATCCGTATTAACCCTAGATTTATTTCTATATCTGTTATAACCACCAGTATACCTTCACCCGCATCAATCATGAGAGTTTTACCCTTTTTTCCCTCAATCATGACTTGCTGCAATGGTTCATGTTTCATCTCCTCTGCAGATCTTTCAGCTGTACCAAAAACTGCAGATGACATGGCTGCTACCAATTCAGAGTCTACATCTGACGGTACTTCACTTTCTATAATTAATCCATCTTTCCCTACTACTAGGGATCCGTTAACCCCATTAATCCTACCTAAATCTTTAAGTACTCTATCTATCATACTAGGCCTCCAAATAGAATTTCATTCTAACCCTTAATAAATAGTTTATACCAATAGTATATATCATGGTTAGATATTTATTAAATAAATATATAATGAATATCCCATTGATATATCACTAATAATAGGAGTGATTTTTTTGTATTTTGTTAATTCGGTGGAAGACCTACACGATCTCAACCCTTTCATTGTAATTGGCTGTGGAGGAGGAGGCGAAAAGTTTGCCAATTTTGAAGGAGTGGAGGCTATTGGTTTTATCGATGATGATAAATCTAAACATGGTTTAAAATTCTGTAATCACACAATTTATTCTGATCTTAATCAGCTTATCCGAGAAACAGATGCTCGAAGTGTTGCAATAATGCTCCCCATTGGAGCTGAGGGATCAGCACTTAAATATGCAGTACAGGCCATAGACAAAGGTAAAAATGTGGTTACTTCCTTTAGATCTCTTCCACTTACTTTAAATCCCTCCCTGACAAAGTTTGCAGATGATAAAAATGTTATTATAAAAGAGATCAGTCCCCGTTTAGATGTTATTAAAAAGATATTTGGAACAGGACCATCCCAATGCAGTGAAATACTACCCAAATTGAAGTATAAACCAAAAAGTCCGGTAGTTTTTGTAGGTGGAACATCTCAAGAATGTGGTAAAAGGACAACCACTAGAATATTGGGAAAAACTGCTCAGGAGATGGGTTTAAAATCAGTAGTAATCTCTACAGATGAACTGGGACTCGAAGGGCCTGTTGATGTAAATTTTAGAGCCGGTAGTCTTTCTGTTATGGATGTAGCTTCCGCGGTTATGGGAACAATAAAATATATGGAAGAACATAAAAATCCTGATATTATATTTATAGAGGGACAATCCAGCCTCACTGAAGATAATAATCCTCATCCAAGAGGTCTTTCAGCAGCTATATTGGTTGGAGCTCAACCTAATGCTACAATAGTATGCCATCGACCTAATCATCCTTATCGCTACCCTAGAGGTATAGAATATGAAATTAAAGCTATAGAAGCTGTTGAACCCACTAAAGTGGTTGGGATTTCTGTTAATCTTAGGAATGTTGAGAATAAGAGTGAGTTAAAGAACTTCGAAGAGAAATATGCATTACCTGCAGTGGATATTATGAATAGGGGAGCATCAAGATTATTGAATACAATTATTGATCATGTTGGTATCACACATTCAAGAGTAATTGAATGAAATAAATTTTTGATCATATAATGAGGGGATTTTGAGAATGAAGGATATAATGGATTATCTAAAGAAAAATCTTGGCTTGGAAGATGAACACACGAAAAAAGAAGAAGAAACTATAATAGTTCCTGAACACTCTTTCTATGAAATAATTTTGATGAAAATAAAGAATCTTGATGATTTCATTGATGCTCTACGCCATATTGAGGAGGAGAAAACTCCGATAATAATGGATTTGAGTCACTTTGAAAGAGATGAACCTGAAGATTTCACAAATGCAGGAGAAAAACTCAAGGCCTTCAGAGATAAAACTGGCGGTGAAGCCATATTACTCTGTAAAAATGATAAAAATATTATAATTGTTACTCCTCCCGAAATCAAGCTTATAAGAAAATGATAAAATACAATTATGATTGATTAAATAATAAAAATGGGTTATATTATTATTATAAATATTAATAGCTTATTTTTAATTATTTAATTTAATAGGGGGAAAATAAAATGGAAATGCCAATCATCAGCCCTTCTATGGTTTCTTACGCTGATGAATTAAATTTTAGTCATCTTTTAGAGGATCTGTTAAAGGATAAGCATAATGGATTTATAAGAGTTACATCTGGTTCTCTTGAAGGTTACATATTATTTAAAAATGGCAAACAAGTAGCCGCCTCATATGATAGATATTCCAAATTAGAAGCTGTTAAAAGCATTGCATCTGCTATGCAAGAAAATGATACTGTTATTGAAGTTTTTAAATTAAAAGAATCTCCAGTTGATTATCTTATTGATGTAAACAAACCTTATTTAATCGAACCAGGTTATGATGTCTACGATGTCATAGGTGAATTAAAAAAATCAGATGATACAGAAATTGAAGAACCCAGTAGTGATGCTGAAAATAATTCTTCAAAAAGAACACTAGAAAGTGAATCTGAAATCACTGAAGAAGCTATTATAGAAAATACACAAATCATTCCAGAACATCCGAAAAATGAATCTAAATCCATCAAAAAACCTAATTCTGAAACAATAATTGAAACTTCCACATCTGAGGAAGAGGAATCTGAATTAACTCCAGAAAAAGATTCTAAAATTGAATCTTCAGATTCTGAAGTTAAATTAGAACAATCTAATTTATCCGATACAGAAACATCCATTATTGTCGATGATTCAACATATTCTAAGGAAGATGAATTAGAGCAAGAGTCTAAAACTGAATATTCAGATCTTGAAGTTAAATTAGAAAAATCTAATTCATCAAATACGAAACCACCCATTTCAGTAGATGATTCAACATATTCTAAGGAATCTGAATCTGAAGAAAAAATTCAAACTCAATCGGAGACAATTGAAGAGATTGAAAAAACATCCACCATTAAAACAGAGTCTGAAGAAGAATCTATAGATAGGTCAAGGCTATTAAAAAAATATGGAATTAAAGAAATAAATGAAAACGATGTAGAAAATATTTTATATTCTTATAACGGTGGATCTATAGATGATAATGATGTGGAAAAAATAGAACTAACTCTTATGAATAAAATTAAGAAAACAGTATTAGGTATACCTAAAGTTAGAGGTACTGAAGTCCTAGTATTCCTAGATAATACAAATGAACTCTCAGGAAACATTAATATTATCATAGAATATGAGTCTAAAGGATTTTTCTCAAGAATGATAGGTGAATCAAGGGATACTGAAAATTTAAGACGACAAATTATAAATATTGCGCAAATAGAAATAAAAAAGAGTTTCAGAAAATATCCTGAAATTATTGACAACTTTGATATAAATGTAGAGATTTAGTTAGGAGGAATATTATTTGACAAGAGTAATAGCAGTTGCTTCAGGAAAGGGTGGAGTGGGAAAAACCACCATAACTGCTAATTTAGGAGTAGCTTTATCCACCTATGGAGAGGAAACCTTAGTCTTGGATGCCGATGTGGCCATGGCTAACTTAGAACTAATTTTAGGAATGGAAGGTAAGTCTGTGACTCTGCATGATGTACTTTCTGGAGATGCAGAAATTGAGGAAGCCGTATACGAAGGTCCAGGTGGTGTGAAAGTTGTCCCTGCAGGTATATCCTTGGAAGGTCTTCGGAAAATTAAATTAGACCGATTAGAGAATGCATTATTAAAATTAGTAGAGAATGTGGATATACTTTTAATCGATGCACCTGCAGGCTTGGAAAAAGATGCTTTAGCAGCTATAGCTGCTGCTCAAGAAATGATCCTAGTCACTACTCCCGAAGTTCCATCCATTAGTGATGCACTTAAAACTAAAATCGTAGCTAATAAATTAGGAGTTGAGATTACAGGAGTGGTAATAAATAGGGAGATGCATGATAAAACATTTTTAACCATAAATGAGATTGAAACCATACTGGAGGTTCCCGTGATTGCAGTTATCCCTGATGATCCTGAGGTGAGTCGAGCAGCAGCCTTCGGAGAACCATTAGTTGTTAGGAATCCTAAATCACCTACTAGTAATGCTATTATGCAGTTAGCTGCAGATTTAATTGGAGAAAGTTACCAACCTATTGAACCTGATAAGAAGGGTGTAATTGCTAAATTAGTGCAAGGTCTTTTAGGTCGTAGATAATTTGATTTAAAATTGATTTCATTTAAGAATATTCAAGGTTCATTTTTCTATGAAAATAATAATTTAATTGGTTAAAAAAAATGTCTAGATTCGTAGCGATTGCATCAGGAAAGGGTGGAGTTGGTAGAACTTCTCTAACATTTAATTTAGGAGTTGCTATGTCCCTTTTTGGTGAGAAAATTGTTATGTTAGATTTAGATTTAGTAATGGCGAATTTAGATATTATAACTGGGCTTTTAAATCCTGAAGTTACCTTACATGATGTTTTAGTGAGAGATAAATCTATAGAAGACTGTGTATATGAAATAGAAAATGATATACGAGTTATTCCCACAGGCATCCACTTTGAGACTCTTAAACATATTAATCCTAATTATATATCCTGGAATAGGATACTTAATGAAGGCTCTGATTATGGTGATGTTTTTTTGATGGATTTACCCGCAGGAATTAACTCTAACATTTTTGATGGTCTTCCTGAAGGTACAGAAGTTTTAATAATTACTAATTCTACTATGACTTCAGTTGCTGATGCTCTTAAAATGAGGATACTCTTTAATGAATTAGATATTAATGTTTTAGGTTTCGTTTTAAATATGTGGTATGATGATAAGTTTCTGCTTTCCCCTAATGAAATAGAAGCTATATTAGAGGTTCCAATTATTAGTATCATTCCCTATGACCGGGAGATGGATCGATCGATGGCGATGGGAAGGTCTGTGGTAGAATTAAACCCTTCATCACCCACCAGTAATGCTATAATGCAACTAGCAGCTGATCTTTTAGGTGAAACCTATAATCCAATCCAACCAGATAAGCAAAGTATACTTATTCGGCTTAAGAAATTTGTGGGTATACTACCCGAATAAATAATATATAAAAAAAAATTTTTTTAATCATCTCAAAATTTCTTTTTAGTGTCAATCTCAAATTTTTTTTTTATTACGTCCCAAATTTAGAAATACTTGATTCGAAAATTTAAATAATATTAAATAGTATAAAAAAGATTTTTCAGAGGTTTTAACCGTGAATGATACTTTTAATGTTGAAGTAACGGCCTTAGGCACCTGTAATATTGACTTCATTATGAAAGTTCCCAGGTTTTCGAAGGCTGATGATGAAGTGGATATAGAGAAGATGATAGTTTCTTTAGGTGGATCAGCCTCTAACTTCGCTGTTGGTGTTTCTCGGATGAATGTAAAAGTCGGGATAATTGCCAGGGTAGGATATGATGAGTTTGGTGGTTTTGTAACTGATAAGTTCAAAAAAGAAGGTGTTCAAACAGAGAGACTTCTCAAAATCTATGAATCAACAGGCATGGCCTTTATTGCTGTTGATAAGCAAGGGGAAAGATCTATTTACACGTCTATGGGAGCTAATGCTCAATTTAAATTAGAGAAAGAGGATAAAAAATATATTAAATCATCCAGTATATTACACATCACCGGCATGTATCATGAAGTGGTTGAAAAAGCATCTAAATATGCTAAATTTCTCTCACTGAACCCTGGAACTGTGCTTTCATCTTACGGACTTGATTCGTTATATAAAATTATTAAAAGAGCTAATATAATATTCTTAAATGAAAAAGAAGTTTCACTTTTAACAGGAGAAAATTTAGAGAAAGGAGCCAGGATACTGGTAGAGATGGGTGTTCCTATGGTAGTGGTGACTTGTGGTGGACGTGGAGCAGATCTTTACTCATCCGAAGGAGTGTTGCATTCCTCTCCCATAGAAGTTAAGTCCCTGGACACCACTGGAGCAGGGGATGCCTTTGCAGCAGGATTTATAGCATCCTTTGTTAAAAATAAAGAAATAGGTGAATGTCTCCAATTTGGAAATTTGACGGCTTCAAAATGTGTAGGTAATTTGGGTGCAATTAATGTTCCGAGAGTTGAGGAGCATTTGAAATTCTAAAAAATTTTATGTTAAAAGGATGGATAGTCTTGTTTTTAAATTTAAATTCCGTAAAAATTTGATGCGTTATTCTTGGAAACTTTTTTAATGTCAGCATCTTCAAATCCAGCCAGCTTCATTTGATGCACAGTAATTGGAACAGAGAGTGGGTTTGAGGGTGAAGAACTCATATCACTGTCCAACAGAAATTTCTCAAATCCATATTCATCAAGAAGAATAACTGCATCCTGGGGACTCATCTTTTGTGGTTGCACAGTAATGCCCAGCATGCCTTCAAAACCTATCATCAAGTCTATTATAGAGTTATCAACATGATCTACAAGTACTAAGGCTGGATTTATGTTTTCATGAATTATGGATGAGGTTATTTGTGTAACCTCTCTCTTATTACGGCGAGGAGTATGTACTATTACTTTCTTCTCCAATTCCTGGGCTAGTTGAAGTTGTCTTTTAAAAACATCTTTTTCAGCGGATGATGTGGTTTCCAATCCTATCTCCCCAATAGCCACTACATCTTCATGTTCTAAGAGTGATGGTAATTTATCTAGAATTACTTCAAAATCAGAGGTGATACTTCTTGGATGGATACCTAACGCTAAGTAAAGTTTTAAACCATTTTCTGCAGCTCTTTTAACGTCATTATTCATGAGACGATGAATATGATCTAGAACTACCGCGGAAGTGCTCATTTTTAGGGGGTCATGGGCACAGGTTATGGCTGATTCAACACCAGCTACAGCCATTGTCTCAAAATCTTCATAGGGCCTGGTATCTGCATGTATATGCGCATCTATCATGGATTATCAAACCTAAATAATCAGTTATTATATAACGTTATTTTATATTTTTTTTTAATTTTCTACTTCTTAAATTCAGATAATATATTAATTATTAATGATTTATACTTATTAATATTAGATTTCATAGTTTAAATTTTATGAAAATTGATTTAATCGTATAAAAAAAGTATTTTATTTAAAATGCAAGGTGAAATTTCAATGGATTCTAAAAATTTATTAAAGATTTATGATGAAGTGAAGGATGATTTAAAGTTTATTTCTTCATCAAGAGTTCGAGCAAAAATTATAATTAGTTTAACTGGTGGAACTGCTGGATTAAAAGATTTGAAAGAAGATTTAGCTTTGGATACAACCAACATTCTACATGCCATTAAACAGTTGGAAAAACAAGATCTCATTTTTAAACAGAAAGATAATTATTTTCTAACCCCAACAGGAATTATAATGGGCTTGAAATTGGTGGATACCATAAAAACAATTTCTACAGTGCAAAAATATAAGAAATTATGGCTTGATCATGAAATAGTTGATATACCGGAGAATATGCTTCTGAGAATGGGGGAACTTTATGCTTCAACTCTAGTAGAGTCTGAAGTTACCGATATTTTCAAACCCCTAGAAAATTATTCCCAGATTTTATCGGAGTCAAAAACAATAAGAGGGATATCACCCATTTTTAACCCTGATTTTATAGATGCATTCAAAATATTAGTAAAAAGCGGTAAAGAAGTGGAACTTATTCTAGCTCCTCAAATAATTAAAGAAATGATGAACATCATGGACCCTGCAAGTTTGATGGAATTAGCTGGGCTGGTTTCCCGAGAAAAACTTAAAATATGGACAATGGATCAGGATATTAAAGTAGCTTTCACAGTCACAGATAAGTTTATCTCTCTAGGCTTATTCTCAACCAACGGAGAATATGACACAACCAAAGACTTGGTAAGTGATCATCCTGACGCTGTAACCTGGGGTAATAGTTTATTTGAATATTATCGAGATAAATCTCATGCATTTAAACTATAAAAGTGCACTAAATTATTATATTCATTAAAGCTCTTAGGATTAATAGAAGATTCTATTTTATTTAGATGAGTATTTCATTCATCTTAAATAAAAAAAAATAGATTAGATTTAGACTATATGGATTCTAAATCTTCAAAACTAGTTTTAAGAGTCATTAAGTCTTTAATAACTTGATAAAGATTTGAAATGGGAATTCTGATTTGTTTTGAGTTATCCCTATTTCTAATGGTGACTTTATCATCGTCTAGAGTATCATGGTCAATAGTCACTGCAAAAGGAACACCTATCTCATCTGATCGGGCGTAGCGTCTTCCAATAGTTCCAGAAGAATCATATTCAGCTATAATATTATCATTTCTTAATTGATCTCTGATTTCCAGGGCTATTTTCACCTGATCCTCTTTATTCACTAATGGTAAAACATTAACTTCTACAGGAGATATGTCTGCAGGTAAGCTGAGTAAATTTCTATCATCTTCTTTATGGAAACAATGCAAAAGCACAGCATAAAATATTCGATCAATACCATATGATGGTTCTATAACATGAGGATAAATCTTATCTCCTCTTACAGTTTCCTCTTCTTCCTGGAATTCGATGAGATCATCTGTTAACTGATAAATGCTTCCTTCCACCTCTATTTCATATTCCCCTTTTTCTTTAAGTGCCTGGCTAATCATTGAAGCATCAGTATCTTTTATGGTTTTCAAAATCTTAGGCGCATCTGCCTTGAATAAAGGTCCGAACTTACTCATTTGTGGTTTAGCCACTAGTTTCTTTACCGTTTTTGGCTCAGAGTATTCGATGAAAACTCTTAAATCCTCTTTACTATAATGGCTGTGGGATTTAATATCATAATCTGCTCGATCAGCAATGCCTATTATTTCAATCCAACCATATTTATCCGTTAAAATTTCCACATCCCAGCAATCTATAGCGTAATGAGCCATTTCACTAGATAAATGTTGCCTGAATCTTATAACTTCTTCTGGTATTCCTAAATCTTTTAAAAACCTTCTAGCAAGGCATAATTGATATGTAAGCATTTCACTGGAGATAGTGTTACTTTCTAATGCATCTTTAGCAGATAACTTTACCATATGTTTTCCATTTGATTGCCTATCTGAAGAATAAAGATGGAGAATATTATCTGCTACCTCGCAGAATTTGGGATGACTCTTATCCTGTGGATCTACAAAAATTTCTGCTTCCGCTTGCGTGAATTCACGTAATCTGATGATACCTTGACGAGGAGATATCTCATTTCGGTAAGCTTTACCCATTTGCACCACTCCAAAGGGTAATTTACCCCTGTAAAATCGGAGCAGCCTTTTAAATGGTATGAAGATTCCCTGGGCAGTTTCCGGTCGCAGGTAACCTGTTTTTTTACCTTTCGCCCCAATAACTGTCTGGAACATGAGATTATAACTCCAAACATGAGTTAAGTAGCCACCGCATTCAGGGCAACATATTTTCTCATCAGATAACAATTTTGAGAGTTCTTCATTCTCTAATCCTTCCACATCTCTTCCTGTGGCTTCTTTTATTACATGATCTACTCTGAATACTTCCATACAGTCTTTACATTCAGTCATTGGATCTGTGAAGTGATCAACATGTCCTGATGCTTTAAGAGCTTCCTCCGGCATTATAGTGGGTGATTCTATCTCATAAAAACCTTCTCTTATGACGTAATATTCTCGCCATTTATTCATAATATTATTTTTAAGAATAGCCCCTAAAGGACCGTAATCAAAGAATCCAGCTACTCCAGAATAAATTTCAAATGAGGACCATAAAAATCCTCTTTTTTTGGCGATATTCATAACTTCATCATTTTTCATTTAATCATCTCAACGTATACTCAGCTTTAAAAAAAAATCGAAAAGAAATCATTTATAAAATAAAAATCTTTATTTCAATACCATCATCTGGTATTGGATCTATTAATAATTTCATAATCATGCTTTATTTTACTGGTAACCGGGCTTTTTTGACCCATATATTTACTATCTCTCTCCGGATGTCCATACGGTCTCTCCGAAGGTGAAGTCATGGTTTCAAAAACGATTTGACAAACCCTCTGGCCACTGTATAATGCAACTGGCATTTTACCAATATTAGATATCTCCAAGGTGATTTTACCCTGAAATCCAGGGTCTATATAACCCGCGGTAACATGCATGGTTACACCTAATCTCCCCATAGAAGAACGCCCTTCCACTCGAGCAACTAGATCGTGGGGTAATTTAATGGTTTCATAAGTGGTGGCTAAGGCGAATTCTCCAGGATGGATTATGAATGGTTCTCCTTCATCTAGGAAAAATGATTCCATGTAGGATTCCAAGTCGCTTTGATCCATGGGATCAATGCATGGTTTTCTGATGATTTTGAAGCCTTTAAATTCTTTACCAATTCTTAAATCAACTGATGATGGCTGTATCTGTACTTCAGGATTTAAAATAGGATTTATAACTATTTTACCTGATTTTAAATGTTCTTTTATATCTTTATCACTTAAAATAGCCATAATTCTACCTCTTCACTTCTTTGACGTCTTCTTTTTTTAAATCTATAGATGATGGATTCCAAATCACGTTAGGAAGTCCGCAACTATTCCCCACACCTACTAATAAAATCTTAGAAGCAGGAGGAGATCTTAAAATAGTCTTCTCAACTATGGGGATAGTTTTAACTGCAGCGTCAAGTATTTCCTTTTTCATTGGACTTATAGCTTCCTCAGGACTCATCTTAACAATAACTGCTTCAAACTGGAGATCCTCTTTCACCATTTTTTCTTCAATGATCCATTTATCCACTCCAGGACCACCTATCACTACACCAATACCCTCAGCAATAGAACCTGTTTTCTCTCCTTCCATCTTAGCCGCTGCATCAACAGTTATAATCCTTTTAATTCCTTCATCATCTATTAAAGAGCTTATGGCTTTACCTATTTTACCCGTCCGAGCCCCAGGACCTTTAGCTCGAGCCATGACCAACGTTCTATCATGAAATTCTTTTCTAGATATTACTATTCCATCCTGCTCTACGAGTTCTTCAGGATGATCTGAAGCCATCATCATCCCTACCACTAGGCAGCCTAAACCATCTCCAATAGGTTTACCCTGTGAAAATGCTTCTATTCCTTCAAATTGAGCCTTAGCTATCCTCATAATTAGAGGCATACTCATTTGTAACATGAAAAGTATCTGCAAGTTACCTGTTTTTTTAGCTAAGTCGAGATTATGTCTCACTTCCTTAGTCACATTGCTTATTCCAAGGATGGCTTTAAGAGTCATTATAATATTAGATTTCCATTCGTCATCAGCCTCAGGCGCCATCTCCCAAGCCATAGATTTAAATCTCTCTTCACCCATATCCAAGATTTTATCGATCTTAGTTACAATTCCATTTGGATCTAGGTTAACTGGAGGGATTATAAAAAATTCCATAAAATTCTGAATACTTTCTTTAGGATCTTCAGGTGGATTTCCTTTATCCTTTGATATTTTCACCAATATATTCTCTGCTTTATCAACCATTTCTTCCAATTTTAGGGTTGCTTTATTAACACCCGACAATATCCGATTTCTTATGATAATTGGAACCATTAAGATCAATAGAATAACGATAAGTATACCTATAATGTCGAAGGTGTTTAAGCCGAATACCATTAAAAATCCACCATAATTTTTTTTTATTCTTGATTATTTTTTAATCTAGTTTTTATTCTTCTTAGAGTTCCTTTTAGAGTATGTGCTTCTCTACCTGATATAAAGGATCTTCCCAAAAGTCTGCGAAATACTATTGATGCATTTTTACTTTTATGATTTGGATAATCTAATTTGTTTATGATTTCATCCATATTAGAGATTAAACTTTCTTTTTCTATTAATGAAGCCTCTCCTAAATCTTCTACAGGATATTTTTTCTCTTTTTTGAATAATTCATATAATATAATAGATGCAGCATGGCTTATATTCATTATCGGATAGGATTCATGAGTTGGAATAGAAACCACTAGATCACATAAGGTTATTTCATGGTTAGATAAACCATTACCCTCTCTACCGAATATTAAAGCCAATTTACCATTTATATTCATGGAATCCGCCAATTGTTCCGGGGTTACAGCAATTCTCTGGATATTATAACTTCCACCAGCAACACCCGTAGTACCCACCATAAAATCTATTCTCTCTTCACTAGCAAACTCTTCTAACGAATTATATGTTCTACGTTCACTTATAACATCCCTAGCGTGCATAGCATGATAATAAGTTTCATTTTCAATCTTACCCGGATTTATAAGCACCAGATTTGAAAATCCGAAGTTTTTCATAGTCCTGGCTAGGAAGCCTATATTTCCAGGGGATTCGGGTTCCACAAAAACAATGTAGATCATTTTTTTCATTCACAAATTAGATTTTCAACATAAATAAATTTTTTAAATGATAATAAAATCTGAATGGAGGTTATTATTTATGTTGATAGGATATTTGGAGTAATTTAAGTATGTTTAAAACATCGATTTCTAAACCTTCTTCTTTAAGAGAATCCCGAATGTGATACTCGCAGAAAGGGCATATTGTGATCACAGCATCCACATTTAAGTCCTTAATCATATCAACCTTTCTTTTACCAATTTTAGCTGCTAAATCCGGCTTACCAGATCTTACTCCTCCACCGGAACCGCAACATCGATCTGGTTCATCCATCTCAACAAATTCTAACCCTTCAATCTTCTCTAGAATTTCTCGGGGTTCTCTCCGGATTCCTTGACCTCTAGACAAGTGGCAGGGATCATGATAAGTCACCCTCATATCTACCGGTTTCATATCCTTAATGTTTAATTTATCAGCTAGGAACTCGCTGATTTCTACCACGTTAAGATTCACACCATACTTAGGATAATCATTTTTCAAAGTAGCCCCGCATCCAGCACAAACTGTGATGACGGTATCATAATCCTTAAAAACCTCTGCATTTTTCTTAACTATGTCTTCTACAATCTCCGTCTGCCCAGTTCTAATCATAGGGGAGCCGCAACAAACTTGATCTACAGGCACTATTACATCAATTCCCTGATTCTTCAACACTTCCACAAGAGCAAACCCTACATCCGGCAGCCGATAATCTATCATACAACCTGTGAAAAAGGCTATTTTAGGTTTTCCGTCCTCAGATTTCAATGGTTCCTGAGAAATAACTTTAATAAAACCTTCTCCTAATGGTTCCACTGATCTTCCCGTTTTTTTAATCAGTTCCTTTACCACCTTATGTGGTGGTAGGGGACCTATACCTTCCCTACAGGATAACTCCCTCAATTTTTCAATGGCACCCCCAAAAGTGTTTATTTCCTTAGGACAAACCTCCACACATTTCGCACAGGAAGTGCAGCAGTATAAACCCTCATCAAAACTAGTCTGGACGCGATCACCACAATCCCTGGGATCCAGTGCAAATTTACCCAGATAACGCATGAAATATGGACCAGCGAATTCTGTGGTTTCCTTTAATGCAGGACAGGAGGATAAGCAGGATAAACATTCAATACAACTTCTAAGTTTCTTTGAATTTTCATATTCCTCTGGTTTTATATTAGCCGGACATTGAAAGGTGCCGCAATCATCTATGAATAGTTCGAGTTCTTTTACTCTTCCATCTATTAAAGTACGTTCCACTACCAGATCCTTCATCACATCAAAATCTAACGGTTCGATGACATCTCTATCCATTATTTCCGCTTTACAAGCTAGCACAGTTTGACCATTAACTTTAACTGCACATGATCCACATTGACCTGCCCTGCATGAGCAACGATAAGAGATTTTAGCATCATAATTTTCATTTATATAATTTAAGGCATCTAAAACCTTCATCTTCTCTTTTTTATCTACTTTGAATGTCTCTAAGCGTGACTCATCATCTTGTTGAGGATGATACCTAAAAACTTTAACCTTTATCATATATGTACTCCTGATTATTCTTTAAAAAAGTTAATTAAAACCATTTAAAAGTTAAATTAAGTAATTTAATCAAACATATGAAAATATAGTATAACTTATGATGATTATATTCAATATTATACGATCTAATATTTAATCTTTTAACCTAAAAAAAATATCGTGATTATTATATGTCTAATTTTAAATTTTCCCAAAAATTAACCGAATATCTGAATAAAATAGAATTAATAACCGGAAGAGAGATAAAATTCTTTGAGAGCGCTGATTTAGGAATAAATGGAATAACTGCAGCCTATAATTATCATTCCAATTATATTCAAATAACACTCAACATGGAAAATCCGAGATCTACCGATGATAGAGAGAGATCTGTGGATCATGAAGCCACTCATGGTTACCTTATGCATAAATTAAAGTTTTGCAGACCAATTTTCCATGAAAATGTCGATGATAATTATAAAAGAGATGTACATCTCCTCTTTACTATGTTAGAGGATATTGTGGTCAATAAAATCATACAGTATAATGGATTTCATCCCTTCGGCCATGAATATTTACCTATGGTCACCGAAGAGATAAAAATTGCTCACAAAGGTGAAGAAGAAGGGGAAAAATTTTATAAAAGATTTACTGATAATCCCCATCTAGAGGCCCTTCTCATGATCTCCCGTTACATAATTGCCTGGGGATTTTTGAAATACTATCATCTAGAGCCTCATGAGGAAAAACTAATCCTAGAATTCACCCAGACCTTCCAAAAATATTATCCTGATTATTACAAATTTTGCGTTAAAATAGAGGAAATTATTGAAGAAAACAATATTTTTATCGCTAATGATGAATGTCGTGCCATACAATTAATTTTGCATCTTTTTAAATTGGATGCAGGAATAGAGTTAACTCAAATAAATTAAATTTCAAAAATGTTTTTTCTGAAAATTTGAACTAATTGAATTAAATTCCGACAAGATCCTTGACTAAAAGCCAATATATTAATAATTCTTTCTCTTTTTCCTTGTAATCATTGAATCTATTACTTATTATATTCCAAAATTTTTTGTTATGCCCCATTTCCACTAAATGTGCTAATTCATGGAAAACAATGTATTCAATAAGATTAAGAGGTATATATTTCAAGTAGAGATTCAAATTGATGTTTCCCTGGCAACTGCAGCTACCCCATCTTGACTTCATCCTCCGGACACGGATTTGATTAACGGTTACATTCAATTCATAGGAGATTTCATCCACATATGAAGATATCACACGTTTAAATTCTTCATCGGATCTCTGGTTTAAACTTCTTTTTTGAGCTTCTTTTTGAGAGTTCTTTATCAGTGATACTTTCTTATATATCCAGTTCTCATGTTTCTTAAGGAGTTCTTGAGGATTATTATATCCCTTAGGTAATATTAAATATAAATAACCTGTTTTAACTTCTAATCGAGGATATTTTATGTTACGATGAATAACTTCATACTCCACTTCTAAATCCTTGACTTTTAACTTTTTCATAAATTTATCCATTATTCATTTGGATAATAAAA
>Ga0182011_10000883_pt1 | contig 26161 bp, 28 predicted proteins | sample 711E1DmetaG_FD_120481 | JGI IMG/M metagenome (GOLD analysis project Ga0182011, IMG submission 120481) | Permafrost microbial communities from Stordalen Mire, Sweden - 711E1D metaG | ecosystem: Environmental > Terrestrial > Soil > Wetlands > Permafrost | place: Sweden: Stordalen | collected...
CAATAAGTCTCCGCGTCCCGCACTTCCCCGCGGGCGCCGCGCTGGGCCGACCATTTGCGGAAGTCCCCACTGCTGCGGCCTATGGGCCGATCAATGGTGCCGAACTCTTCTTCCAGATCTCCCCAGACGAAAGCCATGTATTTCTTCTTGATAGTCCTGTCTTTGAATTGTTGCTTCAGACATGCGTGACCTGCGGCGGTCTTGGCTATGAGGAGGACACCGGAAGTTTCTCGGTCTAATCGATGGACGATACCTGGACGAGCAATTTCTTTGCCATCAGGCGCGCGGGAAGGCTCGCCTACTTCGGCGGCTTTAGGGAATTTCTTCAGCACCCAATCGGTGAGGAACGGCCCTTCCGATCTGCCGTCAGGATGCACCATCAAACCCGACGGTTTATTGACCGCGACTATATCTGCATCTTCGTAGAGGATATCTATCCCTTGGAGGCTTTTATTGCTCATGCAATGAATATACGCTAGTCTATGAATAAGAAGCAAGGAGTATGCGCGATTAGCTGTCTTGGTAGGTATCAAAGGTATGCGCGATTAGCTCAGTTGGTAGAGCAATCCCTTTACACGGGAAAGGTCGCAGGTTCGAGTCCTGCATCGCGCACAGAATAGTCTCAAAGCTCATAAAGCCAAAAGTCCGTAAGGTCTGGCGACTTTACGGACTTTACGACTTTACAGATTGAATGCTTACATCTGCGGAGCCGGAGCGGCACCCTTGTCGCAATTCTTACAGGATTTCTTGTGGGTGAAGACGATGTATAGAGCCGACAGGCCGACGAGGACGTAGACCAGGCCTTCGAGCCATCCGATGGAGCCGAAGATGAGGTTAACTACGTTCCAGTTGCCGCCGCCGAACCATTCGCCGAGACCGACGAGTCCCCAGTTGAGACCGCCAATGATGAGGAGTACGAAGGCGGTGATATGAGTTGCTTTCATGTTTATTGAATTAGCTGTTAATTGATAAAAATTTGACCTGCATAATTATACCACGAGGAATACCCGCGCAATGTCAAGTAATTCACAGTCCGCGTACTACCTAAAACTGGTCCTCCCGGAGGGAATCGAACCCCCATCAAGAGCTTAGAAGTCTCCTGTTCTATCCATTGAACTACGGGAGGGATGGATCCGAAGGTCCTGCATAGCCTTTCTCGAACTGTACCCTTTCGGCGGCACGGACGTCAAATGCCGTCACGACGCGATACAGCTTCTGTGAGTCGAAACTTGTTATATCGCTACCGGTAGAAGCATGGCTCGCCGAAGCCGAAGAGAGTTGTATCCCACTGTCCGCATAGGTATATGCTCCGACGGCGACGCATACGACCGCGACCATGAAGGATATGATGATTATGAGAGCCCAATCTATGAACGGATCGATACCGACCTTGCGCCAGAAACGCGGGAACTTATTGAAAGTGAATGATATCTTTTTCATTGTAATATAAGGGCTTTTATATCCAGAGACAGGTTCCATGAACGGCTTTTTGAGCCTGCCATGGCGCCGGACTCATCCATGCGCACATTGCTTATGGATACCGCGTACGGCATCCGCTCCGCCAGTGAGAGCGCCCTCATGACGGAGGACCATGAGCCACGCGCGTTTATCTGCGCTTGCGCGGAACCTACAGTCCCTGATGTCTTTCCCGAAAGCGAGTCGGAGGCTATGGATGCTATCGACACGGCGCTTCCGGACTCCGGACCGAGCGCCTCCAGCGCAGTGATAAAAGAAACTACGCTGTCAGCCGGCACGAAGAATGAGGCTAGCCGCGCTCGATCAATTGCCGTGGTAGAAGCCACAGACATGAGTGACTTTTCCTGCGATTGGTCGGCTTTTTCCAGAGCCACGACGTCGCTAGCCGAGTTAGCTCGCGCCACGGACGCCGTGGTGGCATAGAACATATACGCGTACAGCGAACCGGCCATCGCGGTCACGGCTATGGCGAGAATGAGGAGCGGGATATGATTGTGGGAATGTTTCATGGCAATGATTCGGTCACTTGGACGGAGAATTGGATGTTGCTGTCGCGGGCGAGCTCCGATATCGGCAAATCTACCGATGCGCCGGGAGCAATGCCGGCGAGACGATCCTTAAAAGCCAAGAGCGCGTCTCTCGTGGGAGCTTGACCTTGAACGGTGACAACGATAACCGACGAGGAGGGCTGCTCGACCGCGAACGAGGTTATGGATACAGGGCCACGGATAGCCGCGATGGCGGCGATGGCCGTAGAGAACTGCTCCGGTTCGGTCGAACTGGCCAGAACGGACATGAGTATAGTGCTTTTCTCCAAATCTTTCTCCGTGGATTCCAGAGCCATGATCTCATTGGTCTTCTTTAGGGCCGTGACATCGTTGATACGCGCGCTCTCTTCCCGCGAAGCTCGGATGTAGGTCGGGAATAGCGAGCCTACGCCGACTATGATGGCAACCGATAGGAAGAACAAAAGCACGATGGTTGCCCGGATGCGGTATTCGCGCTTTATGGCTCTCTGTTCGTTATACGGCAGGAAAGTGTAGTCCATAAGATTATAGGGCTAAGCCAGCGGCACGCGCGTATTCCAGCGAATCGGCCCGTTTGATCGCAGGCACATACCGAGTTATGTCCAGAATGGAATGCCAGACATCGGCCACTTCCACTGGAACTATATCAGCAACTTTATCCCGTAGAAGCGCGGCCATCTGCTCGGCCTCCATGCCAAGGACGACGACCTGTTTTACAGGAAAATCAGTAGCGTCGATCTTGGATAGCCAATAGGTATAGACCCGACGCACTTCAGTAGCTAAGGCCTCAGCATAAGCGGATGGGTTGGATGAGGTCTTGCTGATGCCGACGGTTGAGGTGAAACCGACCGCGCGGTCAGATACCACGTATATGCCCGTCTTCCTGTTGAAACAGTAGACGACTATGGAGGCGCTAACGCCGTCCGAGATTATCCTGGCGATGGAACGCGGGGAAGTCTCGAAGGAAATGGGGTTGATGCCGGCCGTACGCAGAAGCTTCATCATGCTCTCTATATAGCTCCGCTGGACCGCCGATACGCTGGCTCGACGCGGCTTGCCGGGAGAAACTTGGAGCAGATCGAAAGCGAATACCGCATCAGCCGCCGAAAGGGGGATGTTCTCTTCCAACTTGAACTCTATATTCTGGCTAACGGCACGAGAATCTCCGGACACGACATCAGTCTCGAATAGATAAGCTTTCTCTTCCGGAATGGATACCTTGGCGTATGACAGGCCGTGTTCGCGAGCCAAGGCGGAGAGGATATCGATCAATTTTTTCTCGTCTTTGATATCACCGCCTTCGATGAGGCCTTCAGGCAAAGTGATTTTGCCGTATTTCTTTATCTTCCTTCCCGCGCCGGAACCGGAATACTCTATGAAATGAATAGCGTCGTCGGAAATGTCCAACCCGGTATGAGCCATCATCATGAATTTCGGGGGCGGGAATAGCTTGAAAAAAGGAGAGGTGTGCACGAGGATATTATAACACGGGTTTTCTCTTAAATATCTCCCTTAGCGCCGGCAAAATAGATATGATAATGATGAGCAATACGGCCGGAATGACATATCTGTCAGGGTCCGGGATAATCGAGCCAAAACCATAGCCGAGCCAGAGCATTGCCCATGTCCAGAGAAAACCGCCGATAATATTGAAGCTTATGAATGTGCGATAAGTCATATTCCCTACTCCGGCCACTATAGGCGCGAAGGTGCGGACGACGGGAATGAAACGCGCCAGGATTATCGTCTTCTTGCCATGCTTCTCATAGAAATGTTGCGCCCTAGTTATGTGCTTCTTGTCGAAAAATATGGAATTTTCTTTGACGAATAAGGCCGGCCCTACTTTTTTGCCAAAGGCGTAACCTACGCTGTCGCCAATGACGGCGGCAACGAACGCGCCGACTAGGAGCCATGCGAACGATATCTGATGTTGTGACGCCAGAAAGCCGGCAGTGAAGAGCAGAGAGTCACCGGGGAAGAAAAAGCCGAAGAATAGGCCTGTTTCGGCAAAGATGATGGCAATGACGCCAAATACGCCGACGACGGCGATAATAGTATGGGGATTTAGTATTGAAAGAATCGTGGACATTGAATTATTTTTTATCTAAATATGCCTGCAAAATAAGCGCCGCCGCGGAAGAGTCCGATTTCGCATTTTTCCCCTGCAATCTTTCAGCCTGCACGCTCGTCATGAATTCGGGCTCGAGATGAACGATGAATCCCTTGGCTTCTAATTGCTTCTTTAATTCCAAGCTGCCCGCCATTATAGGATTCGATTCTCCTTTATAATCTTTCGATTCGCCCATGACGATTTCTTTAACCTGATTCTTTTCGGCGATCTCCGCGATCTCCGCTACAAGCGTCTTTGTATTGGCAATGACGGTAAAAGGTATGGCGAATTGGGCGGCTTCGTCTGATACGGCGATGCCTACCCTCTTTGAACCGTAGTCGATGCCGAGAAGTCTCATGGGGAAAGTGTACTCTATGTTGAAAGTGTAAGCAAAATATGACAGTATCTATAAAGATTTCTTGTGGTATACTGGTCGAGTGCCTGAATCTTACCAGAGAAAACCCAATAGTAAATGCATCATCTGTGATACTCTGGTCTATAGAAGACCGGTTGAGATCGAGAAGCATGGAGGAAGAATTTTCTGTAGCTTGGCATGTTATGGTCTGTCGTGCAGAAAAGAGCTCCCCTGTTTAGTCTGTGGAAAGCTCATCTTAAGCGGCTCACGTAAAAGTTTGTGCAGTAGAGAATGTTCGAACAAACATCGGTCTGGGATCCGATACAAGATCAATAGTCCGCGAGACAAGGCAAAGTTACAGAAGGCGCTCAAGAATAAATTACTGGAGATTAGGGGAAAAAAGTGTGAGCGATGCGACTATGAAAAACATCGGATACTGCAGGTTCATCACAAAGATAGAAATAGGGAAAACAATGATCTGACAAATCTTGAGCTTATTTGTCCCAATTGTCACTGTGAAGAACATTATAATTGACTTGACAAAATCACGGACGGGTGGCAGAGCGGTCTAACGCACTTCTCTTGAAAAGAAGAGTCCTCGCAAGGGGACCGTGAGTTCGAATCTCACCCCGTCCGCAAAAAAGTGAAATCGTGTTCCGTGAGCAGTTGCGCCTTCGCTTCGCTCGGCGCGTGGTTAGGACGGATGGCGGCCGAGGGTGTGGGGGAAGGTCGCCGTCCGCCCTTCCTCTTCGTTTTCGCGCGCCGCCTTACCGGTTTGTGAGGGGGCGGTAGTAGGGAATTATTCACTAATTGTAGTAAATCATGGGAGGGATGTATAATTGCTCTAATGTTAAGTATATGAAATATTATATTGCGATTAACGAGAGAGTAAAAGCTCGCTCTAATAATGATAGACGAAAAAAACCGGAGTTTATTTTTGTATGTTTAGTTTGTGTAGTTTTTGTTTTCATGTCTATATCGTCTAGGGTCTATGCAGTCTCTCCGCAACCGAGTCAAAGCGAATTTAGATTCAGGAAGGACGATGGCTCGGAAAGCACGGCGACATGGATGGCGGGTCAAAATACCAATATAACGAACATAGCCAAGAACACCACATTCCGTATTCGCATTACAACTCAAATGGGACTCACTTCAATGTCAGGCCTTAAGACACGGCTTGAATACCTTCTTGCCAGCGGGAATACTTGTACCAGTGCCGGATGGACAAGCATAACCACCGCCGCCTCAAATGCTTTTACTCTCGCTTCCAGTGCCAATTTTACTGACGGAACTTCAACAACCCAGCAGCTTACAGGGGGTACCGGTAACTTTACTGCCGGAGAGATACTGCAAGCGACTAATCCTGCTGATTCCATGACCATTCCCTCTAATGGTTATACTGAGGACGAATACAGTATACAGGCCACAGCGAACGCTTCTGACAATACCGCGTACATATTCCGACTTTCCAATAATAGCGCTGCTTACACTGGTGGATATTCCGTCTGCCCGCAGGCTACGACAGCTACCCTCGTCCCTCCCACCCTTACTACCTCTGACGCCACTCTCGTCTCTTCCTCAACTCTCACTTTGAACGCCAACATTTCCACCACCGGCGGTGTTTCGATCACAGATAGCGGTTTCGCATACGGAACGACGAATGATCTTTCAACCGGTGCTGCCACCACAAGTCTTGGTGCCCAAGGCGGTACGGGCAATTTCAGCGGTGGCATAACCGGCCTCTCTCCCAACACCCTCTACTACTTCAGAGCCTACGCCGTGAACTCGGTAGGGACATCGACGGGAGCGATTCTCTCGACGACGACTTTGCAGTGGGCGGCGCCAAGTCAGCCGACAAGCATCTCTGCAGCCACTTCTTCGCCGAACCAAGCAACGATCTCTTTCACCGCTCCAGCAAGCAGCGGCGGCTCGTCAATCCTTTACTACCTGGCTTCATCGACTCCCGGCAATTTCACTGCCACTTCAACAGTTTCTCCAATCGTCGTCCTTGGTCTCACTAACAATACGTCATATACGTTTGCGGTATATGCCGTGAACCTAGTCGGCACGAGTTCGCCTTCGTCAGCCTCGAATGCTGTGACACCGACAGCTACCCTCATCCCTCCCACCCTTACTACCTCTGACGCCACTCTCGTCTCGACCTCCACCATGACCCTGAACGGATCGATTACTTCTGGCGGCAACTCTTCTTCCACTATCCGCGGCTTTGCTTGGGGCACCAACTCAAATCTCTCGGGAGGCGATACCGCCACCACCACTGAAACTGGTACCTTTGGCATCGGCTCATTCACCAAATCCATAACAAGTCTGACCGCAAGCACCCTCTACTACTTCCGCGCCTACGCCGTGAACTTGGCGGGGACGTCGATGGGGAGCATCATCGCGACTTCAACTGTCTCTTTTCCAGTAAGCAAGTATTCAGATACACTACTTGTAATAAACGACAACTCAACAATTTCAACAGAAGTTGGTAATTATTTTCTGGCGGCAAGGCCTACATTTCCTACATCGAACGTCGTACACATAAGCACGGTTACCTCGGAGAGCGTGAGCAGTTCAGAATATGCAAATCATATAAAATCGACGATTGAAACTTTTATTTCAACAAACGGTCTATCAAACACTATAAATTATGTTATTCTGACTAAGGGCATTCCTATATATGATAGCGGCACATCTAATTCAGTTGATTCTGAATTGGCGTGGTGTTTGGGAAAGCAGATTTGTTCCGGAACATCAAATCCATTTTATAATTCCAATACAATATTTTCCCATCAGGCATACAATATGTATATTGTGACCCGCCTTGACGGTTATGTCCCTACTAATGACGGTTGCATTGTTGATAACAGCACTTGCTTTTCTAACGGCAACGATATTTCACAAATTACAAAATTGATTGATAATTCATCGATTAGTAATATTTTACCGTTAGCGACGCTCAAATCGCAGGGACTGTTTGTTTTAGATGGCGGAGGCTCGTATGATTCTTTAGCTAATCACATGTTAGAATCTGCAAATCAGCTTTTGATGGCGAAAGGTTGGAAAACAAATCTCGACGAGACAAGCACTTATTTAACTCACCAACAAAATGTTTTAGGTTATTGGAGCTGGGGCAGTAATGCAGACAGCAGTCCGACGATGCCAGCGTACGCTATCCCGGGAAATACTTACGAGAATGGCGCTATAGGTGAAACAGCAGTATCTACATCAGCTCGCAGTTTCGGATACCCTCCTTCTTATGGGCAGTCATTGATAGCCGACTGGATAGCCGAAGGAATTTCCGGGATGAAAGGATATGTCTCAGAGCCATCTTTTTATGCTATTGCTCACCCAGATATTCTCTTTGATCATTATACGTCTGGCTATAATATGGCAGAAAGTTATTACGCGGCCTCTTCTGACATAAATTGGAAAGATCTCGTTGTGGGCGACCCGAAAATGGCTATAGTATTTACAGTCTATACTATTGGTGGAAACATCTCCGGACTTACCGGCATACTTGTCCTTCAAAACAACTCCGGGGACAATTTGAGCATATCTGCCAACGGTTCATTTACTTTTGCCACAAGCATATCTGATGGCAATCCATACAGTGTGACCGTCCTCACACAACCTTCTGGTCAAACTTGTTCTGTTTCTAGCGGATCTGGGACGGTACCAAGCGACGTGACAAGTGTTTCCGTCACTTGTACCAATAATCCTGTTACACCTACTCCAACTGTCACCACAACGACAAGTTTCTCAAACGGCGGTGGCTCGGTATCAGCTTCTGCGCTTGCGCAAATTCTTGCTCCTAGCGCTTCGACGACTGCATATCTCAATTCTCTCAATAACCATGTGGCAGGTTGTCCCAAGGGCTTCAATTGCACGCCAATACCGGGATTCGCAATGGCCGCCAATCCTCAATCGCCAAATTCAGTTCCCAATTATAGATTCACTCGAAACATCCAGATCGGCATGACCGGCAATGACGTCAAGGAGCTCCAGATCTTTCTCAATTCACAAGGATTCACTGTAGCCAAGAATGGAGCAGGTTCTCCGGGACATGAGACGGCGTACTTCGGTCCTGCCACCAAAACTGCTCTGATGAAGTTCCAGCTAACATACAAGAAAGATATACTGACTCCCCAAGGATTGACGGCTCCGACGGGATTCTTCGGGGCGGCTACGATGAAGGCAGTTAATAAACTAATGAAATGAGGAATGCGAAATTTTAAATTATGTATGAACGATGATCAAACACAAGATGTTGTTGCGCCAATAGAAGAAAACCAAACTATCGAAATGCCGATTTCTGAACCATCCGTCCGGCCCGCGGATTCTACACCTATTGCAGATATATTGGTGGCTATACTCGCTTCGCTCATATATCAGTCCAGAGACACGATTCTGCTGAATCGTCTGCACTCGGACATTGCGTCAACCAGTTGCCGCACATCCTCGTTTGACGCTATAATTCCCCCATGGCTACCGAAGCACTCATCTCATGGAACGCCCCGGCGCATTTCTATGTCGAAAAAAGACCCGACTGGTATTGGGCGGTCGGCATCATCACGCTGGCCATCGCCGCGGTCTGTTTCATCTTCGGACAAATCATAACGGGTATATTCGTCGTGGTCGCGGCAGTGGCATTAGTACTTCACGCCTCAAAGCCGCCTAAACATATCTACTGCGAAATCAATGATCGCGGCATAATGGTTGACAATGTTCTCTATCCGTTCCTGTCGCTTGAATCATTCTGGATACCGCACGATGAAGTCCCGCCGAAGATCATTCTGAAATCGCACAAAACATTCATGCCTTTCATCGTCATATTCATCGAGGAAGTAGACCCTGAGTCCGTCCGCGAGATTATGCTCAAATACATAGCCGAAACCGAGCATCATGAGCCGTTCCTGAAGCACCTATTGGAAGGATTTGGGTTCTAAGTCTAAATTTTATAGCTTCACATATCTCGTGCCTCGACCGCGACCGATCCGCTTCACTTTACCAAGTTCAACAAGCCGCTCAAGCGATTTACGAACGGATGGCATGATGATACCGGTCTCCCTAACGATCTCGGCCGGACCGGCTTCCTTTACTTTGGATAGATACTCCAGAACTTCATTTTGCTTCGGTGACATGATATCTTCATGGCTTTCCGCTTCCACGAGCGCGATTGATTTGTCCGCCTGCTCTTTCACGACTGAAAAGAAGAAATTAAGCCATGGCGCGATCGTTTCCTCCGGCCCTTCAGGCTTGGTCTGGGTCCTGAACGTCGCCTGCGACGATCGGAGCGCGAGATAGTATTGATCTTTGCGCTGTTCAATGATCCGCTCATGCGAGACGTATTGCGCGAATGAATAGCCCAAGCGAAGCAGGAGCAGGTTCGTGAGAACGCGCGAAAGACGCCCATTTCCGTCCTCAAACGGATGGATTTTGAGAAACTCAATGATGAAGTTAGCGATCACGAGAAGCGGGTGGAAACGCTCTTTTTCTAAAGCTTCTCGCGTCCACTCAACAAGCTCCGTCATCTCTTTCGGAGTGAGATATGCCGGCGTGGTTTCAAACATGATCTTTGCCACATTTCCTTTGGCATCAAGGATACCGACCAGATTTTCTTTGTGCTTGTATTCCCCGCGATGCAGATCATCCTTGTTTGAGTACTTGAGAAGCTCTTTGTGGAGCGAGGTTATGATGCTCTCGCGCAACGGTAAGTTTTTATAGTTGTCGAAGACGTTTTTGAGCGTTTCGAGATAGCCCTGCACTTCCTGCGAATCACGGTCAGAGAATTTCTGGATCGAGAACCCTTCCATGACTTTCTTAACTTCTTCGTCCGAGAGCTTTGCCCCCTCGATACGCGTAGAAGCTCCGGCCGAGGTGACTAGCACCGACTTGCGCAGATTGGTGACAGTCTGCGGCGTTACGCGCAAGCCCACGCGAAAAGCTCCCCTCATCTCATCGATCGCCGCCAAAATGGCGACGGTATGGGGATCGGGATGCTTGATTCTGTGGTCAAATTTTCGGCTATTGTCTTCCATGTTTTACTGCTATTTCTAACGATTTAGATTTTATCAGTTTTTAGCAGATAAAGCAACGGCGACCTTAAATCGGCCATAAAATCCGGTATACTGGCTTGTTCCCATTGTGTCCAGTATACTTGCTCTATGTGGTTTTTCGTAGCACTACTATCATCCGCACTCTATGCCGTCGCTGAAGCGATGGATAATTTTTTTGTAAATAAGGAATTTAAACACCCGCTAACTCTTGTATTCTTCGCCTACCTTTTTGGCATCTTTTATATCCCCGCTCTCATCCTCCTCCAGCATCCCACATTTCCTCCGCTTCACACGCTACCGCTCTTCGTCCTGCTGGGCTTCGTCAATGTGGGATATCTGTACCCATACTATAAAGGACTAAGAGAAGATGATACCTCTGTGGCGATATCATTTCTGGCTATTGAGAGGATAATGGTTCCTATTCTTGCCTTCTTCGTTGTAGGGGAAATACTTGATCCTACCCAATATGCAGGTATATTCATCATTGTTGTAGCTGTTTTCGCTCTCGGGCTTCATCATTCTCGAAAGAAATTTAAATTGAGCAAAGGTGTTTGGTACATTTCCTGCGCCGCCTTATTTCTTGCTTGTGAAGCAGTGTTGCTCAAACTACTATTTGTTGAAGGTGTCAGTGTGGCAACGGCCATCTGCGGAGAGTCGATTGTCTCAATGATCTTTGGTATATCAGTCATCTTTTCAAAGAAGATCCGCAAAGACGTTATCGCTTCCACGCCCCTATTTCTCAAGCTTTCCCCGTTATTCTTCATGGAAGAGATGTTCACCTTCGGTGGTCTTTACGCCGAAGCTTGGGCGATTTCTCATACTTCGGTTAGTCTTGTAAAGGGAATAACCATGGTGTCCCCATTTTTTCTTATGATCTTTGCTTACTTTGGACGTGGAATGTTCCCATCCTTTTTCAAGGAAGATTTACATCGCGGTAGAGTTTTTAAGAAGTCACTTTTATTTATTCTTATCATTATCGGCATATTCTTAGTAAAGGATTAGTTGCTCCATCATCCTCATGAAAATAAAATTTGTAAAACAAGATTTTTGGATTGGACTATATTGGAAAAGAGAAACTGAATCGTCTGCTAATAAGGTAAAGACAACGTGGTATTTGTGTATTATCCCGATGTTTCCGATTATTTGGAGTACGTATAAGTGAAAGTAGGTGAACTGAAGTTAGTTGCACAATGTCCTTTGTGCGACATGCCTATGCAGGTATTTATACCATATTAGAAACTATCTGTCAACTGGTGCCCCCGAGAGGAATCGAACCTCTATTGCAGGATCCGCAATCCTGCGTCCTATCCGTTGAACGACGAGGGCATATCTTAATTGAAAGATTGAAGATTAAATGATTTAAAGATTTCTATAGTCAATCTTTCAATTTTTAATTATTCAATTTTTTCAAAGCCGCCATGGCGCGGGATTTGCTACGGGACGCGGCATTCGGCTTTATGTAACCGGTCTTGACCGCCTTGTCGAGGACTTGATAGACGATAGGGATCATCTTCATAGCGGCGGCTTTGTCTTTGGCCAGAATGAGCTTTCGGAAAGCCTTTATGTTCTTCTCTATGTCGGCCTTGCGACGCAGATTGAAGACACGCTTCTTCTTGGCGGAGCGGAGGGCTTTCTTGGCTGAAGAGGTGATGGCCATATGATTTAATGTCCTTGAAAGGTAACATGGCACATAAAAAAAGTAAAGAAAATGCTATACTGGCCTCATGATAGCCACTTTACGGGGAAAAATAACTGGGCTCGGCAACCGATACGCGGTCGTCGAGGTAAATGGCATCGGCTATAAAGTATTCATGACCGATGACGCCGTCCACGCCCTCAAGATCGACGCTGAAACATCGTTATGGACGCACATGGCCGTCCGTGAAGACGCGCAAGATCTGTACGGCTTCACTTCAAAGAAAGAGCGCGACTTCTTCCAATTGCTCATAACGGTTTCCGGCATAGGCCCGAAGAGCGCTCTTAATATCTTATCTCTAGTATCCAATGAAACTCTTTCCGGTGCCATACGCACGGGTTCCGTCGCTCATCTGGTCAAAGTCTCTGGGCTAGGCAAGAAGACCGCAGAGAAGATAGTCCTTGAATTGAAAGACAAACTTGGCGGATTCACCGGCGGCGAAAGCGGCGAAATGACGGCGGGAATGTCGAGTGACATGGACGCCATTGAAGCATTGAAAGCGCTCGGCTATGAAGCCGACGAGGCGCGCGAGGCGTTGAAGAAGATACCAGCGGCATTGAGCGGAAAAGAAACCGATACCGGCGCCAAGGTCAAGGCGGCATTAAAAGAATTAGGCAAATAATCCCATGCTCGACTCCTTTCTCATAAAGACCCGCCGATTCATACCGACCCCCATATTTGAGTCCCTCAATCCGGCATATCACTGGACCATTTCGCTCATATCCGCCGTCTGGTACCGTTTCCCTTCCAGACATATCAAAGTTATCGCCGTGACAGGCACCAAGGGCAAGAGCTCCACCACGGAGATACTGAACGCCATATTGGAAGAAGCCGGTCACAAGACGGCGCTTTCCAATACCATCCGCTTTAAGGTCGGCGAATTGACTTCGGACAATCTCTACAAGATGAGCATGCCGGGGCGCTTCTTCACCCAGAGATTCCTGCGCAAGGCGGTAAAAGCCGGGTGCGACTACGCCATCATAGAGATGACTTCGCAGGGAGCCATCACTTACCGGCACCTCTTCATAGACATGGATGTCTTCGTCTTCACCAACATATCGCCCGAGCACATAGAGGCCCACGGCTCTTACGAGAAATACATCGAATCGAAATTGGAAATAGCTCATAGGTTAGAAAAGTCTCATAAAAAAGACCGGGTGCTCATAGCCAATGCGGATGACAAAGAAAGTCGTCGCTTCCTAAAATGCGTGGCGGATAGACATATAGCTTATAGCATCAATTCGGTAGAACCGTTCAACATCGGCAAAGAAGGCCTGGAATTCACCCTGAACGACAAAAACGTTCATTCTTCGCTTTCCGGCCTTTTCAATCTCTATAATATTCTAGCCGCCATGACCGTAGCCCAAAGCCAGGGCATATCAGATGAAATAATCATCCGTGCCGTAGAAAAGTTTAGCGGCATCCGCGGCAGAGTGGAGAAGATAGATGCCGGTCAGGATTTCACCGTCATCGTGGATTATGCCCATACGCCTGATTCTTTGGAGAAGCTCTACCAAGTCTTCCCTTCTTCGCGCAACATCTGCGTTCTCGGCGGCACCGGAGGCGGACGCGACGCATGGAAGCGTTCCGAGATGGGTCGTATCGCCGACGAATATTGCGATCATATCATATTGACCGACGAGGATCCGTATGACGAGGACCCGCAGCACATTGTAGAGGATGTGGCCAAAGGCATATCTCACCCGCCGACCATCATCATGAATCGCCGTCTAGCCATTCGCGAGGCTCTGAAGTTGGCACGAACAGGAGACGCCGTCATCATAACCGGTAAAGGCACGGATCCATATATCATGGGGCCGAACGGTACCAAGAAACCTTGGAGTGATGCGAAAGTGGCCAGAGAAGAATTGGCGGCACTTTTAAATAAAAAGTAAGCTCATGCCGGAACTACCTGAAGTACAAACTACCGTAAACGGGCTTAACAGAGCCGTACGAGGCTTGAAAATAGTCGATATCTGGACCGATTACAATAGCGCTTTTCATAAAGGCAAAGATTCCATAAAAGATCCGGCTTATTTCAGATACTTCAAGAAAAACGTCACCAGGGCAAAGATCGTCTCCGCCGATCGCGTGGCCAAGAATATCTTGATCAAGCTCGACAATGGCAATGTCATCCTAGTACACATGAAAATGACCGGCCACCTCATGTACGGTGATTACGACCGCACCGATCCGCTTAATCGTTTCATACATCTCATATTCACTTTCAACAATGACAAAACTCTGGAGCTTTCTGACATGAGAAAATTCGCCAAGGTGACGCTCATCGCCGAAAAAGATCTGGAAAAAGGAACCGGCCAATCATTGCATCTCGCCAATATCGGACCTGACCCATTGGATAAAAGATTCACCTTCAATGTATTCAAGGAAAGATTGGCGCGTAAATCGACTGGCCGTATAAAAACGGTACTGATGGATCAATCAATAATAGCCGGCATAGGCAATATATACAGCGATGAGGCCCTCTGGCGCGCAGGCATACATCCGGAAGAGCGGGTGAAAAACATATTTGCGCGAAATGATTCTGATGCTTTAGCCAAGAAATTGTACACGGCTGTTATCGCCGTCCTCAAAAAAGGCATCGATTTCGGCGGGGATTCCATGTCTGATTATCGGAATATTCACGGTAAGCGCGGGAGATTTCAAGAACAGCATCATGCTTATAGGAAAACGGGGGAGCGATGCTCTATGATGATTCGTGAGCCGCATGGCAATAAGGCAAGACAATGCAAAGGTGTGATAACGCGTAAAATCGTTGGCGGCCGGAGCGCGCATTTCTGTTCGGTGCACCAACGATTGCTAAGTTAATGATTGCTTGGCTAACGATCAAGCCAACGGAACAAAGCTATCCCCGCGGCCACCGACACATTCAATGATTCTTTCTTACCATTTAAGGGAATCTCAGCTATAACATCAGCCATCTTCAATAATTTAGGCGACACGCCATCGACTTCGTTGCCGAGAATGATGAGGATCTTTGGGGGATGCGAGCCATTCGAATGCGCCTTGAACTCAACTTCCTTGTAATCAATCGAGTTGCCGGCTTGTTCGAGAGCAATCACTTCAAATCCTTCTTTTTTGAGTCGCTTCACCGATTCGCCTGCCTCTTCAACATATTCCCAAGTCACCAAATCCTCCGACCCCAAAGCCACCTTGGTGAAATCCTTGCGCTTCCTGCCGAAACGATCAACCGGCGTCGGCGTAGTGCCGGCACAATATATCCGCGAAATACCTAATGTTTCAGCTGTGCGGAATATTGAGCCGACATTGTGGACGCTTCTGATGTCGTCTAATAACAAGCGAGCATCGCGCTTCTTTATCGGCTTTTTCTCTGCTATCATGTCAGTAACATTAACCGAATATAATCATCCTATCAACATGCACCCCGTATCATTATTCCCGTCTCTTCTCACCTATGGGCTAGTCGGACCGCTCATTATCCGCCTAGTCCTAGGCATAACGCTCGCCTATTTTGGCTACCAGAAGATCATAAATCGCGGCCAGAGTTCAGGTTCCAATACCGTCATATATGGCATCATGGAAATCGCCATCGCTTTGTTTCTCGTCATCGGCCTCTTCACCCAGCTAGCGGCCCTGTTAAACGCCATTATCCTCGTCATCAAGCTCGGGTTCAAAGCCAAGGAAGGAAAACTTCTGTCAGACGGGATCAATTATTATATCCTGCTTCTCACCATGGCTATCTCGCTCATGTTCACCGGCGCGGGATTCCTGGCGTTCGATCTGCCGTTGTAGGGGTTGTATGAGAAGTTGATGTTTATTAGGACGATGCAGAATTGCTAAACCATATACATTGAATTTTTTGATATACTTTATCCATGAAAAACTCTCAAAAAGGTTTCGTAGTTCCTTTATTAATAGCTGTTATCGCTTTATTAGTAATTGGTGGGGGTATCTATTACTATTCAAGACAAAATTCTACTAGCGCTAGTCAGAATACACAAACACCGGTTAACTTAAGCCCGGCCTCACAACAAACTCAACCTGTGCAATCCGCTACGAGCACCGCGTCAACCGTTCCCTCTGCAGTTTGGCATGCTAGTTTGGTAGGAGGCCAACTATCTGACACAGACAAAGCCAGTATAGTATCTGCAAGTGTGAATATGGTTCAAATAGTCAATTCTGGTGATGTGGCTTCTTTCAGAAAATATGCTGCTGCGTTAGTTCCACCTCAACAACTTGCACAACTTCAGAAAACTTCAGACCAGCAGGTGTTGTCATTAATGAAACTCATTGGCCCTCTTATGGCTAAAGAACTGACATCAGATGCCATGGTATCATCTGAGGCTACATGGACAATTCAAGACGCGGATCATGTACAGATAGTTATTCAAACAAGTCCGAATAGTAGTATGACTATACGTGCAATTAAGCAAGATGGTATATGGTACTAAAGTTCGACTCTAATTTGGGTAACTCCAAAAGCATCAAAAATAGAGCTAACTATAAGGGTCTCCTGTTTGTGCGCCCAGTTGGAGTCGAACCAACGACCCACTCCTTAAAAGGGAGTTGCTCTACCAGCTGAGCTATGGGCGCGAGCGAGAAGCAAAGAACGAGCTCGCTCGTTCTTTAGCTTCGAGCGAAGCGCCACAACGAGCGAAGCGAGTATAGGCGCGTAAAGCTAGATTAGCACGACAGGAGCAGCTTCTCAATTCCCCTCTCAAGATCTAGGATGCCGCGATGACCGTCGTGATAGAGGGTTACCAATTTTTCAAGCCGGCGGTCTGATTTGCCGGAAGGTCCACCGACCATGGATTTCGCCTTCCAGAACAAGACGCCTGCTATATTTTCAGGCTCTACGCCGCTGTCTATTGCTTCACGATATATCTTCCAAGCATTTACCGCATCATGCCTGCCAAAGGCATCCGCCAAAGCGAAGACATTAAATTCTTTTTTGGCCATCGCTTCTTTGTGCTCCGACTCTACCGTTTTCTCCGCGTCTTTCTCAACTGCCCTTTTCAATTCGGCGTTCAATTTTCCTTCCAAGACGATAAAAATATTCGCTGACTCGTTCATAACTTGAATAATGCTTGGCAATGATTCTTTGGCATCAACATTTTCCGTCACGCGATTCAAAAAGATGATGTACTTGCCGGAAAAAAGACCTTGGCCACCGAGGTTTTCCTCAACGGCTGATTGGCTCCATTTGTCAGCACTGATTTCAATGAATGAAGCATCCAGTCTTTTGGCGCGCAGAGAAGCAATTAAGGCGTGGGCCTTTTCTACCGATTTGGCTATATCGGAACCATGAAAGACGTAGAGCATATTATTTAAGTTCCCCCCAATTATTCCCTATCGACGCGTGCGACGCCAAGGCCACGCCTTTGGTATCCTTCAAGTCCATGACCGACTGCATGATCTTCTCTATTTCCGCCACGACTTTTTCCGGCGGAACCTTTTCTTTACCGTCGGCACGGATCTCATACACCAATTCATCATGCACCTGCAGTAACGGAAAAACATTATTCTCCAATTTTTCCCGGCGAATATATTCATCGACTTTTATCATAGCCAGCTTTATGATGACCGCTTCAGTGCCTTGGATAGGAGCATTGATGGCCATGCGCTCGGCCGAAGCGCGGACATACGGGATTTTGGACTTGATGCCTTCGAAATATCTCCGGCGGCCAAAAAAGGTCTCTGTATAGCCCTTGCGAGCCGTCTCGGCTTTTATGCGGTCAAGGTAAGCGGCCAAAGTGGAGAATGTGGCAAAATAATCATTCAGGAAATTCTGGGCTTCTTCACGACTAGTGCCGAGATTTTGCCGGAGAGCCAAAACGCCCATGCCGTATATTATGCCGAAATTGATGACCTTGGCTTTCCGACGCATCTCCGGGGTGACTTCTTCCGGCTTGACCTTGAAAACCGACGCCGCCACGGAAGTATGTACGTCTTTTCCTTCTTTGAATATGGAAATGAGCTTTTCGTCTCCGGAAAGAAAAGCCGCTATGCGCAATTCTATCTGAGAATAATCGAAAGCCGCCAGTTTGAATCCCTTTTCCGCTATAAACGCCGTGCGGATGACTTTGCCGAGTTCCGACTTGATGGGAATGTTCTGCATGTTCGGATTCTCCGATGCCATGCGGCCGGTGGTCGTGCCGGTCTGGATGAAATGCGTATGAAGCCGATCATTGGAATCCAACAGTGAAGGGATTGCGTCTATATAAGTGCCGAGTAATTTGGATAACTCACGATACTCAAACAGCATCGGCACCACCGGATGCATGTCGCGCATCTTTTCCAACTCCGATTCGCGAGTGGAACGAGCCCCGCTACCGGTCTTCTTTGCATTCTTGACCTTCAGGCCCAGCTTATCGAATAGGACTTCGCCCAATTGTTTTGGAGAAGCTATGTTAAATTCCACGCCGGCTTCTTTCCATATCCTTTTTTCGAGTGACGCCAGTTCCGCGCCGTAAGTCTTGGAAAGGCCCGCCAATAAAGCCTTATCGACTTTGATGCCCCGCTCTTCCATCTTCTTGATTACCGAAATAAGAGGTAATTCGATCTCTTCATAGACCTTTCTCAATCCTTTCTTATCAAGCTCGGCAAAAATGATCTTGCTCGCTTCGGCGAAATCTTCCGTCTTGGCGAAAGCGTATATATCTTCGATCTTCGGATTAGTTATTGTCGAATTAACTAGCCATAATGCAATCGCCGTCTTTTCAAATTCTTCCTTCGGAACATTAATATTGGAAGTGAGCGACAGTTGCCCTGGCTTCTGTTCAATAGGTTTTTTGCCATTAAGCGCATTTTCAAGCCGCTGCGTGAGCGTCCTAAATTCCAACTCATTCCAAAGCGCGCTCACCTTCTTCATATCCAATCCTTCTTTGAAAGTCTTTTCCGGCATCTTGAGTTCGATAGGCACGTCTCGGCGGATAGTAGCCAGCATCTTACTAAATTCGGCCTCTTCTTTATTATCCTTCAATAGCTGGATTATCCTCGGACTCATGATCGCTTTAGTAAATTTGGCTTCGCCACTCTCCAATTCCTTGTACATATCCTCAATCGTACCGAAAGTGGTAACAAGGGTTGTCGCCGTCTTCTCGCCTATGCCTTTTATTCCGGGAATATTATCCGACGGATCGCCTCGCAGCCCTTTGTAGTCGGGAATTAAGAGCGGCCCAAAACCGAAACGCTCATTGACTGCTTTCTCGTCGTACATGATCGTGTCTTTAATGCCTTTCTTCAACGTATAGACCTTCACTTGCTCGCCACTAATCAACTGCATCGTGTCCATGTCTCCGGAGGCAATAATAATCTCAATCTTATTTTCTCCTTTCTCCTTACTCCTTACTTCCTGCTTCTTGATCTGCTCCACAATCGTTCCGAGGATATCGTCCGCCTCAAAACCTTGTTTATCGTATATCGGAATATTTAAAGCCGCGAAAATATCCCGCGACCTATTTATCTGCGCTATAAGGTCATCATCCGTCTTTTTACGCTGTGATTTGTATTCTTTGTAAACCTCATGCCTATATGTCGGGCCCTTAACGTCATAACAAGCCGCAATATAGTCCGGCTTTAGGTCTTCAATGATCTTTATAAGCATGGCCGAAAGGCCGTATAGAGCCCCTGTCGGCTCGCCTTTGGCCGTGGAAAAATCCGGCAGGGCGTGATAAGCGCGGTGCAGGATGGCGTGGGCGTCCAAGAGGACAAGGCGTTTCATATACCAATTGTACACTAATCACCAGTTATCCACGATTATAGGCCTTGACTGGACATAGATATGCTAAAATATGCCTATAAATAAGAGAACTATATTAATAAACGCTATATCTAAAAATATGAAAATCACTCATCAGTCAATACTAGCCGCTTCAACTCTAGCGATTGGAGTTCTTCTCGGCGCTTCGGCTTTGGTAGCTTTGGCGGATTTCACTTCACCTCATTCAGCGCCGCCAACTTGCATCACTGACCCGACTAATCCGAATTATGATGCCGGATGCTTGGCGCCAATCAATGTGGGTGCGGCGACACAATCTAAGACAGGCCTGCTGGGTTTGAATACATTGTCAGTGAACAATCTCTATGTCGCCAGTGGCACACCAAGCATTGGCGCCGTGCTTACATCTGATGCGGTCGGTAACGCGTCATGGCAGGCACCGGCCGCTTTCCCTGTATGCGGAAGTGGACAAATGCTAACAAATGATCAATATGGTCTGCGTTGCGTATATACACCAGCAAATATAGTTACATTTAGTTCATCATTTACTTGGAATAAGCCAACTGGAATTACCGGAGCGGCAATAGTCGCCGGTGGCCCGAGTCACCGAGGAACGACTATTCAAATGACGAATATGGGGGGATTGGTCGAAAAAAATAATATAGATGTCAGCTCCGTATCAAGTATAACTGGAACTGTTGGAGGTAAGGGCAGTGGGGTCAATACCGTTGTTAATATCGGTAGTAGTTTAGTGTTGACAGCTAATTCAGGTGATTCTTCTTCCCACGACGGAACAGCAAGTGGTGGAGATGAAAACATAACCGGTGGTAATACTTGCGGTCTTCTTAATCTTTCTTGTGGGGGAGGATATGTGACCATCACATTTTGGTAGCATTGTTTTAATCTAAACATTAATTTATCAAATACCATGGACATCTACTCAATCAATCCAAATCCTGAGCCACAAGCTTCCGTGACCGGCGAAAATCATAGTCGCACGCTCAATTTGCTCATTATCATCGTGGTGGCGGCCATCATCGTCGGACTTCTCTACTGGTGGTCGGCTTCGGTCAATAACAAACCGGCGGCAACTACGGCGAATTCCAATGACATGCGTGCCCAAGTGGCGGCTGCTTTGCGTAATTCCCCAGTCCACGTCTCACAGCAGGAGATAGACAGCGTGGCGACTCAATTGAGGAGTTCGGCCGTGTCGGTGACCGACGCTCAAAAACAGGCGGTTGCCAATGCTTTGAGAGAACAATAATTTTTTATCAATTAAAAAGTAATTTAATCATTATCATGAAGAAACAGCTCATAACATTAGCGGCACTGGCCGGAGGGTTCGTTCTAGGAGCGTCAGCATTGGTGGCTTTGGCGGATTGGAGCGCCCCGTTGAGTTCTCCGCCTACTTGCACGGCCGGCAATCCCGGTTGCGACGCGCCTATCAATGTCGGGGCAGTAGGTCAGATGAAGACCGGCTTGCTTAGCCTTGGTAATTTTCAATTTGTCCCGCCAGGAATGCCCAAAACGGGAATCCAAGGACAAACCTTAACTGCTACTGACAATAATGGAGACGTTGACTGGTCAAACGGGGGTATTCCGAGCAATATAGTCGCTTTTAATGGTTCCGACACTTGGACCGCTCCGGCGGGAGTTACTAAAGTACGAGTCCGCGCTTGGGGAGGAGGAGGCGGAGGCGGAGGTTCATCGGATTCCGACGGACAAGGAGGTGGGGGTGGGGGTGGAGGATATGCTGAAAGCATTGTAACGGTTCTGCCGAAGACAGATTATAGTGTTACTGTCGGTACCGGTGGAGGTGGATACCTTAAGACCACCGGAGGTATGGGGGGAAACAGTAGTTTTGGTACTCTAGTAGTAGCACAAGGAGGAAATGGCGGGGGAGATGATGGTGATAAAGGTGGGAAAAGCGCCGGAGGTAGTGGCGGAGGAGCATCTTCCGTTGGAGCAGTTATTTTATCTGGTGTTAGTGGTCAAAGCTCTGGAGGAAATGGTCAAGATGGTGGGTGGGGCGGATCTTCTCCATATGGCGGACAAGGCGGCATGGTTCCCAGCAACAGTGGTGTTCATGGAAGTATCGATGGAGTTGCTCCCGGAGGAGGGGGTAGTGGTGCCGGCAACGCCGGAAGTTCTGTCGCCGGAGGAAGGGGAGCCAACGGCGAAGTCATTATAGAATACTGACGCCGTAGATTGAATCCTCTATATTTTCAAATTCTATCAAAACGCCGTCCTCTGGGATGGCGTTTTTGATATTCTCCGGCCATTCGACCATGATGAGGTTGTTCCGGTCGGCGACGAGAACTTCCCAATCTAGAGCTTCCAATTCCTCCGGCCGCTCCAATCGGTAAGCATCTATGTGCACCAGCCGCTTCCGAGGAAAGCTTTTGAATGTGCCGACTGGATTTAGGCCGTACAACTTCATCAGCACGAATGTCGGACTTGTTACTTCTTCCTTGACTCCAAGTGCTTTAGCGACGGCTTTCACGAAAGCGGTCTTCCCTGCGCCAAGATGGCCGGAAAGGCCGACAACCAGAGCTTCGTCTTTGTCTGCATATTTATTGGAAATATCCGCCAACCATTGTGCAGCTATGGCTTCAGTTTCTTTGATGGAATGAGAGGTGAATTCTTTCATGGGTCTATGGTAATGAATCTGGGGCAAGTAAGCAAGAATCGGAATAATTTTCAGGCAAGAAAAAAGGCCGCTCCCCTCATCCATTGCAGACAGCAACGAATGAAAGGAACGACCGGTGAGAAGTTGTGGCATTTCAACGCCGAGGACCGCCGCCGCTACGATTCCCATTACCGCGATTGCTTCCGGCTTGAGGAGAACCCACTTGACGTGAAACCATTGGATGTGAACTCGTCAGACCAACGCCGTTCGGCTGGATGTTCCTTGGGGAACTTGGGAGCGGACGCATACGCATATGGTCCGCATCGACATTTGGCTGACGCCGTGCGCTTGAATTATTAGGGCGTACATTGCCGATTTGACGTGATCCGCCTCCGGCCGGGTTCTGGATCCTGCTTCCTGGAGCTCTCAAGTATTGCCGGGGTTGGTTTTGGCCAGATGCCTGCTGATATCCCTTGTTTCGGTTATCAGAACCTTGACCGCCGAATCTGGGATTGCCGGCATGATGGAGTCTATCGAATTGGCGTTGCCGTCCGCCGTCGAAATGGCGTTCTCCGCCACCATGACGTCCGGCCCATTCATGCCGTTCGTTGTGCCGACACAAGTGGTCCCAGTCGCCGCGATGTTCGCGGTGATACGATTCGAAACCAAACACGAATTGCGTCGGCGGATACATCCACTGGCCGCCGCACAGATATATGGCGAAACCATCGTAATCGTACCCGACTTCGAAACCATTCCAAAACCAGTAATCCGCCGGCTCCCAATTTAGGTCCGGCACGTACGTGCCGGGAACGGGAGGTGCGACGCACGCGGGTACGGCACAGGCAGGTTCAATGTATGCCGCCGGTTGGTCATAGTCCGGTTGAGCATCTACGACCGGCGGTTGATTATCCCTCACCACATACGTAGTCGTAGTCGGCGTAAAGGCCGATCTAACGAACCAGTAAGGCGCTTCGAGCAAACCGAGAGTCAAGTCAAATGTCCCATGCACAAGTGTGGCAGCGGGACTTGGACCATAGACGGTCACATATTCATCCCCAATGACTGGATTGGCACACACGAGGATGAGCACTACCAGACAAACTGATATCCTTGAATTTTTCATTTTCAAACTTTCAGATTACCGCGTTTATCGCGGGTTGCATCATAAAGACTGATGCCAGCTTTGCTCCTACTATACCACAACCAATTATAAAGTCAAGCACCAATCCAGTCCCCTCCCATGGCTCAATCGGAGCCTCATTTCTGCTATACTTACGGCAATAATATGGCTATCCAATTCGACGAAGACAAGCAGAAGCGCCGGTTAAATGATCTACTGCACAAGGAGGAAGAAGATCTGGTGCAAATGCTCTCCGGCAAATACAACCTTGAATACGTGAATCTCACGGTTACGCCGGTAGTGAGCGACGCCCTGCGCCTCATCGACGAACAGACGGCCAGAGCCGCCCAAGTAGCCGGTTTCGCTTTGATTAACAAGAAAGTGAAGGTCGCCGCGCGCAATCCACAAGACGAGAAGACGGCGGCGGCATTGGAAGGCTTGAAGACCAAAGGTTACGAACCTGAACTATACATAACTTCCACCCAAGGCTTGGAAAAAGCATGGAAATCTTATAAGGATCTGTCTTTCGCTTCCGAAAGCCGCAGTGGATCGCTTGAGATATCCAGCTCGGAGATAGAGGAGATCATAAATCAAGCAAAGAGCTTGCCGACCATCATTTCCATATTGCAAAACACCCTCGGCGCGAAGAAGAGCTACCGCGTCTCGCGCATATTGGAGACTCTGGTGGCCGGAGCATTGGCCGTGGACGCCTCCGACATACACTTAGAGCCAGAGGAAGGTTATGTCCTCCTGCGCTATCGTCTAGACGGCGTCCTCCAGGAAGTCGTTCGGTTCGACAATGAGACTTATGCCCTGCTCCTGTCGCGCATCAAACTAATTTCCGGAATGAAATTGAACATCAAGAAGGATTCGCAGGATGGACGCTTCTCAATCAGACTTTCATTCGGGGACATCGAGGTTCGTGTTTCCATATTGCCGGGCGCTTACAATGAATCAGTCGTCATGCGTCTACTCAATCCGAAGTCCATAGACGTGCCATTGGAAAGCCTCGGTATCAATCCCAAACTCTTGAAGATACTTCTGGAAGAGATAAACCGCCCAGACGGCATGTTGCTCACAACGGGCCCGACCGGTTCCGGTAAGACGACGACGCTCTATTCATTCCTAAAGAAGGTTTCCAATCCGGAGGTTAAGATCATCACCATCGAAGACCCTATCGAATATCATTTGCCCGGCATCGTCCAAACGCAGGTCAATGACAAGGGTTACACCTTCGCCGAAGGTCTGCGCGCAGTCGTCCGACAAGACCCTGACATCATAATGATCGGTGAAATCCGCGATAACGAGACGGCTGACATAGCCATCAATTCCGCACTGACCGGCCACTTGGTCTTCTCTACCATCCACACCAACGATGCCGCCGGCACGTTCCCGCGCCTCATAGATCTCGGAGCCAATCCGACTATTATCCCGTCAGCTCTGCGCGTCTCCATGGCCCAACGCCTAGTACGCCGCCTTTGCCCAGTGTGCAGAAAAGAGGCCGTCATTGAAGGCGATGTGAAAAAAGAGCTGGAAGCGACTCTCGCGGGCATAGAAGATGTTTCCGTTATTCCCACTGACCGCACGAAGATGTGGGTTTCCGTCGGTTGCGATAAATGCAATCATACCGGCTACAAAGGCCGTATAGGCATATATGAGGCTATACTCATGAATGAGACCGTTGAGAAGGCCGTGCAGATGAGCTCCAGCGACAGGGATATCTGGATTTCCGCCAAAGGCCAGGGTATTCTTACTATGAAGCAGGACGGCGTGCTCAAGATATTGGCCGGAATAACTTCATATGATGAGTTGGAGAGGGTGATAACGCTGGAGGATTAGTAGAGAATCAGCCGGATCTTATTATTCATATTAATCAAGTAATCATAACTATCATGATAAACAACGCATTGACAGAGGCGAGCAGGGAGTACCAACAGGAGGTACAAAAATTAATGGCTGCTTTGCGCGAGAAGCAAGATGAGCTCAAGGAAAAAGAATCTGAATTTCAGGAGATGAACCAGAAACTGAACGAGTACAAAGTTACTGTGCCTAAATTAAAGATGGATATCCGAAGGATAGAGCAGGAGTTGAATGAACTTCATATCCAAGAAGAGCGGGAGAAAAGATCGAGAACTGACACCTTGAAAAAATCCGGAATGACTTTGCGTTAAGACAGATAAAAACCGTCACTGTCAATTGCTTTTTTCCTGTGCATAGCGTTAGGATACATGTAGACGAAAAAAGGCGCGGTCGCGCCCCCGATTCAAACTCATAGATCCCTAAGCAATATCTCTCGTCGTGATGACGAAAGCGAGGTAGAGTCCCGAGGATAATTTCAGTACGCAAGGCCGAGGCCTTACAACCAACATGTCCTTAGCACTATACCCAAACCTGGGAAGGCCATTGCTTAGAGATCTATGGGCTCGAATACGGCCCTAAATTCGCGTATTTCATATGATTTCAACTTCGCTAGTATCCTAG
>Ga0182011_10000884_pt1 | contig 26130 bp, 25 predicted proteins | sample 711E1DmetaG_FD_120481 | JGI IMG/M metagenome (GOLD analysis project Ga0182011, IMG submission 120481) | Permafrost microbial communities from Stordalen Mire, Sweden - 711E1D metaG | ecosystem: Environmental > Terrestrial > Soil > Wetlands > Permafrost | place: Sweden: Stordalen | collected...
CGCGCAGCCAGGGCGCGACGAACACGATGACCGCCGGGGTGACGGCCAGGATGCCGCCTTCGTCGCCGAGCCACCATTGCACGAGGATACGCAGCGTTTGTCCCGGGTCGACCAGGCCGCCCAACTGCAACAGCCACGTGCCTGCCGCGACGGCGGCCAGCGGGGCCAGGGCGGTCAACACCAGCAGCCGGCGCGCTTCCTGAAAATTGCGCAGCCGGGGCGCCGGCCCCACCAGTCGCCGGACCAGCCAGGCGATGCCAGTGTAGTTTGCAGTCATGAGCACGGCGAGCGCCACCTTCAGCCATCCTTGCGGTACGGCGGAAACGGTGAACGCGGTTGCCAGCCGGGCCGCCAGCACCACGGGAACGTACCGGGGGCCCAGCAGGGTCAGCAGGGCCAGCGCCAGCCCGGCTGGGGGATACCAGATCGAGACATAGGGCGAGATCTGAAAGGCGCAGGCCGCCCGATCGGCGGCGCAATGCAGCAAAAAATAGATTCCGCAGGCAAGGGCGATCCGGGAAACCGGAAGGTGCTTCATGAGGTCAAGAAAGGCGCCCCAGCCTCGAAAAACACCGCTCGGAGCACAAGGCGCAATCAATCCAATGCACCACTAGTCGGCGCCGCTAATCGTCCGCAGTATCTTTTCGCATAGATGCGTGCACCGCCAGCGGGCGTCGCGGTTGCGCACGGCCATCGCGTAGGCGGCGGGCTCGCCGACCAGAAACACCTTCTTCCGCCCGCGCGTCAGTGCGGTGTAGAGCAGATTGCGCTGCAGCATCACAAAGTGCGCCTTGAGCAGCGGGATCACGACCGCGGGATACTCGCTGCCCTGGCTCTTGTGGATGCTGATGCAATAGGCCAACGCGACATCGCCAAAGTCACCCCGCTCGAAACGGTAGTGCGTGCCGTCGAAATCCGCCACCAGCGCGCCTTCCTCGGGATCGACGGAAACGACCGACCCGATCTCGCCGTTAAAAAGGCCCTTGTCGTAGTTGTTACGCAGTTGAATGAGTTTGTCGCCGGGCCGGTATTCGCCGCTCACCGTGCGCAGCGACGCGCATTTCCTGCCTTGGCGGAAGCCCGCTCGCGGACCGTTCTTCTCCTCGTGCGCCAGCGAGCCTGCTGCGACCCGGTGCCGGGATTCGCCCAGTGCCGCGTCTTGATCGGCCGGGTTTAATGCCTTCTGCAGTTCCAGGTTGAGGTTGGCCACGCCGGCCACGCCTTTGTGCATCGGGGCGAGCACCTGCACATCGTTGACCGGATCCAGCCAGCGGTAATGGCGCGGAATGAAATCGGTGCACAGCGCCAGCACCTTGTGCAGGCAGTCCTCCGCGGAATCGGCGACAATGAAGTGCAGGTCGCTCCCGGCCGGCAGCGCCGCCAGATCATGGGCGACGGGGGGAGTTTGCAGATCGCCGTGATTGATCGCATGCGCGGTGGTGATGATGAGGCTCTCGCCCTGCTGGCGGTAGACGAGCGTGAGGCGGGTCACCGGAATGCCAGGGGCCGGGTGCCGGCGGTCGAATTCAGCATTGCCTGGAGCGCCTGGCAGGGCGACCGCGGGCGAACGGTTGGCGGCATCGCCCGCGAGCGGGCTTCCTACGGCAATGAGGTCCTTCAGCACGTTGCCGGCGCCGACCGAGGGCAACTGGTCGATGTCGCCGACCAGCAGCAGGTGCGCCCGCGAGGGCACTGCGGCAAACAGGGCGGCGGCGAGCTGCGTGTCCAGCATCGACGCTTCATCCACGATGAGGAAATCCGTGGCGAGCGGGGCCTCGGCGTTGACCGTGAAACCATTTTTGGCCGGGTCGAATTTGAGCAGGCGATGAATGGTGGAGGCGAACCCGCCAGTGGTTTCGGTGAGCCGCTGGGCGGCGCGGCCAGTCGGCGCTGCGAGGTGCACGCGCACCTGCTTGGCCTTAAGGATGTCGACCAGCGCGCGCAGAATGGTGGTCTTGCCCGTGCCAGGGCCGCCGGTCAGGATGCTGAATTTGTGGGCGAGGGCGCGGCCCACCGCCTCCGCCTGCAACGGGTGGAAGGCGAAGCCGGCACGCCGTTGCGCCCAGTCGATGGCGGCGGCGATCTTGATCGGCGGCAGGCCGGAGGGAGCGCGCGTGAGACGCGCCACCACCGCCGCAATCCGCTGCTCCGCCCGGTCGTACACGGGGCGCTGGATCAGCGGGCTTGGGCCCGCTGCCAAGGACGAAGGAGGAGCCGCGACCCCCGCTTTTGCTCGAAGAGCTTCGGCGGGCCCGCGCGACGATGGCGTCGCGGCTCCAAGGGAGCCGTGCCGCACGAGTTCCTTCTGGCCGACCAGCGCCTCGATGCGGGCGGCGATGCGCTCCGGGAGGGTTTGCAGGAGCTCGGTCGCGTAATCGCGCAGCGCTTCCTCCGGGTAGGCCGTATGACCCTCCTCCTGCAGCGTCTCCAAGGCGTAGAGGATGCCGGCGTCAAGACGCGGAGGCGCATCGTTGGCGAAACCGAGGTTGATCGCGATGCGGTCGGCGGTCTTGAAGCCGATGCCCTCGATCTCGCGCGCCACCCGGTAAGGCTCGGACTGCAGCACCTGCTTCGCGTGGCCACCGTAGCGGTTCACCAGTTTTACGCACTGGGAGGTGGTCACGCCGTAGGTCTGGAGGAAGATGTGAATTTCGCGCAGGGCGCGCTGTTCCTCCCACGCCTGCTTGATCGCGGCGGCGCGCTTCGGGCCGATCCCCGCCACGCGGCGGAGCCGGGCCGATTCCTCGCTCAACACGCGAAACGTGTCGGCGCCAAACGCATCGACGATCTTGTTCGCGTAGACCCGGCCGATGCCCGGAACGAGGCCGCTGCCGAGGTACTTGCGGATGCCGTGGACCGACGAAGGCAGTTCCGAAGTGAACGACTCGATGCGAAACTGGTCGCCGTGCTCGCGGTGGCGCGTCCACGCCCCGCGCAGATGCAGGGTCTCGCCGCACTGCACCCCGGGCAGTGCCCCGAGGACGGTCACCTTCTCGTCCGTGTCCTCGCGGCGGAACTCGGCGATGGTGTAATGGTTCTCCTCGTTGAGAAAAATGATGCGCTCGAGGACGCCGGTGAGCGACTCGGGCAGGTTGGACGGCGGTGCAGCCACGACGGGACACGCATAGACACGGGCGCGGAAAAGGGAAGCCGAACGGTGACGGACCGGATTGCACGCGGGCCGCCCATCGGTAATGTCGCCCGAAAAACCGAGACCCGCCATGACCGATTCTGCCGCCCCGATCGACCTGCGTTCCGACACCGTCACCCGCCCGTCACCCGCGATGCGCACGGCCATCGCCGCCGCGCCGGTGGGGGACGACCAGTTCGGCGAGGATCCCACCGTGAATCTCCTCCAGGAGCGCGTGGCTGCGCTGCTGGGCAAGGAGGCGGCGCTCTGGCTGCCCACCGGGACCATGGCCAATCAGGTCGCGCTGCGCACCCTCACCCGACCGGGCGACGACGTCCTGGTCAGCCGGGACTGCCACGCCGTCTGGAACGAGACCGGCGCGGGCGGGGCGAACGCCGGGGTGCAGTTCACCGAAATCGGGGCGCGGGGCGTGTTCACCGCCGCCGAGTTTCTCGCCGCCCGCAAACCGCGCGGCCACCTCCTGTTGCCACCGACCACCCTGCTCGAGATCGAGAACACCCACAACCGGGCCGGGGGCGTGGTGTTTCCGCCCGCGGAGGCCGAGCGTGTGTGCGCTGCGGCGCGGGAGCAGGGCGTGGCCACCTACTTGGACGGCGCGCGGTTGTGGAACGCGGCCGTGGCCGCCGGCCGGACGCCCGGTGAACTGGCCGCACCCTTCGACCTGGTCGCGGCCGCCTTTTCCAAGGGCTTGGGCGCGCCCGGGGGCTCGATCCTAGCCGGAACGCGCGAGGTCATCCAGCGAGCGGTGCGCTACCGGCGGATGTTGGGGGGCGCCATGCGGCAGGTGGGCCTCTTCGCCGCGGCCGGGCTCTACGCGCTGGACCACAACCTCGGGCGATTGGCGGAGGATCACGCCAACGCGCGCCGCCTCGCCGAGCGGCTCGCAGCGAGTCCGCGGATCGTCCTCAACCTCACCACCGTGCAGACCAACATCATTGTGTTCGACGTCGCCGCCGGGGCCCCAGACGCGCCGGCGGTCGTCGCTCGGGCGCGGGAGCGCGGCGTGCTGATCTTTGCGTTCGGCCCGCGGACGATCCGCGCCGTCACCCACCTCGACGTTTCGCGGGGACAATGCGAGCAGGCGGCAGAGATCCTCGTCGGAATTGTGGAGGGTCAACCGTAGGCTCCGCGGGTCGGTTGACCGGCCGGCGCCTCCCGCTCCAGTGGAACCGGACGCGAAAACGTCTGACAAAGTCCTTGGTCGGGTTTAGTGTCTGAAACAACTGGGAACGAAGGAACCGGAAATGTCTATTTGCGCCCGCTGCAACGGAAAAGGATCCATCACCTGTCCGGCCTGCGACGGCCGCGGGGTGGTCCAGGACGATCAGCTCGAATCGAGCATCATCGCGGAAAGTCCTCCGCATCCGCCGCCATGCCCGGAATGTCGCGGCCGCGGGATGGTCGTATGCCCGGATTGCGAAGCCTCCGGAGAGGTGGACGATAATGATGATTGAGGGCCGGGCGGCGCGTGACTGGAAGCAGCCGTGGACGTTCGCCCGGTGACATCCCTATCGTTGTTGAGACTGCCCAACGTGGGGAGAGCCAGAGGTGGAGCGGCTTGTCCTCAAGCCGCTCTGCGCGCGGTGGAGACAACGCGCCTACCAGGGTTACCCCGTTCCGCACAACCCAGTAGGGGCGCGATCTTGTCGCGCCCTCCGAAATGGGCGCAGCAAGTCTGCGCCCCTACGGTTCTTTCCGGGATTCTCGATGATCTTTGTGCGGTATCACCCGCGAGGCGGTCTGCGGTCCGGGGGTGTGAGTTCGATTCCGAAAGCGGAATGGGCGAGGGCGATGAGATCGGGATAAACGTGGTCGGCGCCAGCGGCGTGCAACTCCTTGGCGGAGTGGGTGCCGGTGGCCACGAGAAAACCGTCGAGTCCCGCCTGGCGCGCCGCCTCGGCGTCGAAGGGGGAGTCGCCGACGAGGCAGGCGGTCGCAGCCTCGCCGCCGACCGCGGCCAGTACCTGCGCGGCGTACCGCGGATCGGGCTTGAGCCACGGGGTGTCGCCCGCGCCGAAAATGGCCCGGAACCGCGTCGCGATGCCGAGGTGCTCACAGACCCGCCGGGACGACGGGCCGTGTTTGTTCGTGAACACAGCCAGCGCGCAGCCGCAGGCCAGCAGCGCCTCGAGCAGAGCGCCGGCGCCCGGCATCAGCTCCACTCCGTCGAGCATGGTCCGGTCCCAGTATTCGCGGTAAATCGCCAGCGCCCGCGGCAGGTCGGCCTCGCGGACAAAGCGGCGCATGGCGTTCTCCAGTCCGCCGCCGATGGCACGGCGCACCTGCTCGCGAGTCGGTGCCGGCAGCCCGAGCTGCGGCAGCGTGTACGCGTAGCAGCGGTGGATGGCCGGCAGGTGGTCGAGCAGCGTGCCGTCGAGGTCGAGCAGAACGGTCCGATAACGCATGACCGGGGGAGATTGCCGGCCGGAGACGGGGAATGACACTGAAAAAACACTGGTCGCGGCAGCCCGAACGGTTGAAAGTACCCGCATGACTGCGGTGCCCACGCCTGCGCGCGCTGAGGCCGTCCTGGAAGGAGACCTGTTGGTCGTCAATCTGGGCGGTGTCTGGCGCGTCACCGGCCCGCAACCGGCGTGGAGCCGGGTGCTGGAGGGCCGCCGACCGCGCGTGGTGCGGCTGCGCGCGGACGGGATCGAGCGCTGGGACAGCTCGCTCGTGCGCTTCGTCTACGAAGTGCAGCGGTGGTGCCGGGAGACGGAGGCGCGGTGCGAGAACGAGGCCCTGCCGGCCGCCGTGGTGCGGCTGGCTGCGGAGCTGCTGCGGGCCCGGGACGCGTACGTGCCGGTCGACCACAGCAGGAATTTCTTCACGACCGTGGGGCTGACCGCGACCGAGGTGTGGCGGCAGGCACGGGAGTTTACCGATTTCATCGGCGAATGCACGCTGAGCGCGATGGCGCTGGCCCGGCGCCCAGGGCGGTTCCGCTGGCGTGACTGCTTCTACGAGATGCAGCAGTGCGGCGCCATGGCGGTGCCCATCGTCGGTTTGTCCAGCTTTCTCGTGGGCCTGACGCTGGCCTATACCGGCGCCATCATCCTGCGCCAGTTTGGCGGCGACATCTGGGTGGCCGACATCGTGGGTTTGAGCATGTTTCGCGAGTCGGGGGCGGTTTTGACCGCAATCGTCCTGGCCGGGCGCACGGGCGCGGCCTACGCCGCCTCGCTCGGCAACATGAAAACCGGCGAGGAGATCGACGCCCTCGAAACGCTCGGCATTTCGGCGGTCGACTTTCTCGTGCTGCCGCGACTGCTCGCGCTGACACTGATGATGCCGTTGCTGAGCATGTATGCCAACTGCCTCGGTATTTTCGGCGGCATGCTGATCAGCTATTCCGTGCTCAATATCCCCCCCACCGCCTACTGGGTCGAGTTGCAGAGCATCGTCGATCTGTCGGACCTGAGCACCGGCGTGATCAAAAGCATCGTTTTTGGCGTGCTCGTGGCGGTGTCGGGTTGCCTGCGCGGCCTGCAATGTGAACGGAGCGCGGCGGGGGTGGGACGCGCCGCGACCTCGGCGGTGGTCACGGGCATCCTGCTCATCATTGTGGCCGACGCGATCTTCGCGGTGCTGTTCAACGTCCTGGGCCTATGAGCGTGCCGACTGTCAACGAAGACCTCCTGCCGCCCGACGGGATCCCCGCGATCGAGGTCCGGGACCTCGAGTGCAGCTACGGCGGGACGACGGTGCTGAGCGGGGTCAGTTTCTCGGTGCGGGAAGGGGAGCTGTTCTTCGTCATCGGCGGCAGCGGCTGCGGCAAGACAACGCTCCTGCGCCACATGGTCGGGCTGATGCAGCCCGCGAAGGGGTCGGTGTGCTATTTCGGCGAGAACTTCACCGCCGCCGATCGGGCGGAACGCCGGGAACTGCTCAAGACCTTCGGCGTGCTGTACCAAAGCGCCGCGCTCTGGAGTTCCATGACCGTCCGTGAAAACGTCGCCCTCCCGCTGGAACAATACACCACCCTCAACCGGCGGGAGCGGGACGAGATCGTGACCCTCAAGCTGGCGCAGGTCGGGCTGGCTGGGTTCGAGGAGTACTACCCCGCGGAATTGAGCGGTGGCATGCGCAAACGCGCCGGGCTGGCCCGGGCGCTGGCGCTCGATCCGCGCATCGTGTTCTTCGACGAGCCGTCGGCCGGCCTTGATCCGGTCACGTCGCGCAAACTGGACGACCTGATCTTGCAGGTCCGGGAGACGCTGGGCACGACCATGGTCATCGTGTCGCACGAGCTGGCCAGCATCTTCGCGCTGGCCGACCGGGTGATCCTGCTCGACCACGAGGCGCGCGGCATCGTCGCCGAGGGCCGACCCAGCACACTCGCGGCGACGAGCGACGATCCGCGCGTGCGGGAATTTCTGACCCGGGGCGAAGGCACGGCCGCGGGGCAGCCTGCAGCTTGATGTTGTCATGCCTGTGAAAGCGAAGCATCTGTTACCGAGTCCTCCCGTGCGGGCGCGCCCGCTGGCCCCGTCCGGATTGACCGGCTGTCACCTGTGAAAACCAAGATCAGTCCCGCCGTAATCGGCATCTTCGTGCTGGGCGCCATGCTGCTGGTGCTGGTCGCCCTGCTGTCGTTTGGTGGCGTCAACTTTTTCTCCAAACCGCAGCGGTTCCTCGTCTACTTCGACGAATCCGTGCACGGTCTGGATTTGGGTTCCTCCGTGAAACTGCGGGGTGTGCGCGTGGGCCGGGTGGTCAGCCTGAGTATCCGCTATGACCCCGGGCAGAACAAATCCGTCGTCGCGGTTCTGGCCGAGCTCAACCGCAACGTGATCACCGACGAGAAGGGCCTGCCGGTGGACGTCTCGGACCGGGCGGCGTTGCAGGGGTTGGTGGACCGCGGCCTCCGCGCGCAACTCGGCGTAGTCGGTCTGGCCACCGGCATGCTGTTCGTCGAACTTGATTTCTACGACCCGCAGCAGTACCCGGCCGCGGCGACACCCGGCGAGGACAAATGGGTGAACATGCCGGCGGTGCCCTCGACCATCTCCGAATACCAGGCCAGCCTGACCGAGATTCTGAGCGACCTGAAGCGCGTGGATTTCGCCGGCCTGTCGCGCAACCTCAACACGCTGTTCGCCACCGCCAACCAGAAGCTGCTGGCGCTGGACACCGCGCGGCTGAGCGACCACTGGGTCAAGACGGCTGACGCGCTGACGGCGACGGCGGTGGCGGTGGACCCGGTGATCAAGCAAACCTTTGCCGCCTTGAACGCCGCGGGCGCCGATCTGCGCGCGCTCATCGCCCGGATCGACTCGCAGGTTCAGCCCACGAGTGACAAGCTCGGCCAGACGCTCGAAGACGCCCGCCAGGCGCTGGCGGCGTTCAACGCGGCGGCGGCCAGCGCCCAGCGTCTGGTCGCCGCGCAGAGCGGACTAGGCATGGAAGCCGAGAAGACCCTCGCGCAGTTACGCGACGCCGCCCTGGCGGTGCAGCGACTCGCCGACTTCCTCGAACGCAACCCCAACGCACTCATCACCGGGCGGAAACCTGAGTGAAGACAAACCATCGAGATACCGAGGACACAGCGATGAAGGCAAAAGCCGAAGGGCCCAGGTCGAATATGGGTGACACAGCAGCCAGTTTCCGATCCCCGGGGCCCGGCTGGTGGAGCCTGGCAGCCGCCCTCGTCTTGCTGGCGGCGTGTTCGCTGCCGCTGCCTCCGCCGCAGGCCGATCCGACGCGCTATTTTCTGCTCGGGAACGCCGATCTCGGCGCCGTGGAGACGGCGGCGGTGGCGAAACCGTGGGTGCTCGGGGTGCGCGTGGTCGAGCTGCCAGCCTACCTCCAGACGCGGACGCTGGCGGTCCGCGCCCGGGACAATGAGATCGCCTTTCCCGATTTTGCCCGCTGGGGCGAGCCGTTGGATCAGGGTCTCACGCATGTCCTGGCCGCCAACCTGCAATCGCTGCGCAACGTGGCGCGGGTCTCGATCCAGCCGTTCCGCGCCGATGAACCGCGGGATCTTGAGATCGCCGTAAGCGTGACCGCCTGCGAGGGCACGAAAGAAGGCGACGTGCGGTTCGCCGCCCGCTGGCGGTTGGTGGCGCAGGGCGGTTCCGCGCCGCTGGCCGCGGGCACCTATGCCGCCGCCGGGCTGAAGTGGGACGGTCACGACTACGGCCAGCTGGTGGCGAAGTTGAGCGAGGCGGTCGCCGGGCTCAGTCGCGACCTCGCCGCCGCGTTTCCGCGGCCGTAGCCCGGTGATTCCCCAGCGCGGCGAAGGCGCAACCAAAGTGGCACGGTTCTGGCTGCGCAACGGGTGTCATGAACACGCAAAAAACGGGCCTCGGCGACTTCTCGGTGCTGCAATTCTCTCTGACGATGGGCGAGGACGGCCGACCGTTCCAGCGCATGACCCCGTTGGGGACGTTTTTCTCCGTGGAGACGGCTTTTGCGCTGGCGCGTCGGGCGGCTGAAAAGGAGAAAACGCGCTTGCAGGAGGCGCTGGGCGAGGCCGGGGCTGAGGTCGTGGAACTGCTGGACACCGAGTGGGGTTACGATGTCCGGCGCGGGTGGTTGACCGCCACGCGCCTGTGGGTGCACGACGCCGGCGCCACCCGTCCGGTGGTGGCCGAGTAGCGCCCGCCCCCTTTTGCGCCGCGCCGCGCGGCGATGATGCGTTAGCCCGCATATTTCGCACCCGCGCAGGGTCGATTCACACACCCCGTCGCTTCGCGCCGCCCCTCTCGGGAGAGGGGACTAGGAGCGCTGCAGGCGGAATCCCCTCTGGAGAGGGGTGCCCGACAGGGCGGGGTGTGTCGGTGCGGATCTGGAAGTGTGAACCCCCCGGGTTAGCTGGGTGCGTTGCCGTACGACCGGAAGGAAGGGCAGGAGAATGGATCGCACGGCACGGGGTTTTTTTGCTTGCTAATTACTACAGATGTAGTTTTTAAGACTACAACAATAGGAGACCGGGTGAAAAAGACCAAAGTCAGCCTTTCCCGCCTTGAACTCGAGATCATGCAACCGCTGTGGCGGCTGCAGCAGGCGACGGTCCGGGAGATCCGCGACACGCTGCCCGAGCAGCACCGGCCGGAATACACGACGGTGCAAACGATCATGTATCGGCTGGAGGCCAAGGGCGCGGTGGAACGGGTGAAGAAGGTGGGGAACGCGCACGTCTTCGCGCCGACGGTTTCCCGCAAGTCCACGTTGGGCGCCCTGGTCGAAGACCTGGTGCAACGCCTCGGCGGCACCGCGGAGCCGGTCATCGCCCATCTGGTGGAATCCGGCAAGATCGGGCTGAAGGAACTTCGGGAATTGGAGGCGCTGCTGCAGGAACCGAAGGGGGCGCGCAAGGAATAACGGAATCCGGGCAATGAATGCTTTCCACAACCTCTGGCTGCACGCGGTGGCGCTTCACCTCTGGCAGGCCACGCTCTTTGGGTTGGCCATCGGTGCGGGCCTCGTGGCGCTACCGGGGGCGCCAGCCCGGCTGCGGCATTTCGCCGGTTGGTTGGCTCTCCTGCGCTTCCTGCTGCCCGCTGGTCTGTTCGCTTCGCTGACCGGATCGCTTCACTGGGCGGCGCTTGGCGGCGTCTGGCTGCCGGCGCGCGTCGGGGGTCTATGGATGCCGGCTTTCATCGTGTCGGGGAATGCGCCTGAGACGCAGCGGGCTCTGCTTCTTCCGCTGACCGTGGTTTTGGCGGCGATCTGGAGCTTGGGAACAGTTTTGCTGCTCGGTGCGGGAACCGTCCGGCTCATCCGCGGGCTGCGGGAATTGCGGCGAGGGCAAGTCCCGTTCGCGGCCGGAGACCGGGAACGCCTGGAAGGGTTGGCGGGCCGGGTCGGCCTTCGTCCCGGCAGCGTGACCGGCTATTACGTCCCGTCCAGCGGCTGGCTGGGCGTGGTCGGCCTCTTTCGATCCAGAGTCATCGTCCCCGAGGGTTTGTTTTCCGCGTTGGATGATCGGGAAGTGGACTCGGTGCTGCTGCATGAGCTCATGCACGTGAAGCGGCACGACAACCTGCTCCGGTTTTGCCAGTCCGGAGTGGTGGCCCTTTTCTGGTTTCATCCGCTCGTTTGGTGGCTCGACCGGCATCTGCGCTGGGAGAGCGAACGGGCCTGCGACGAAGGAGTGCTCCGCATAACCGGGGCCAATCGCGTCTATGCCAGCGGCCTGTTCAAAGCCATGCGGTTTGCGCTCGGATTGAATCTCCCCGGGGTGTCAGGCATGTCGCGGCTGCGGCTGCAATCTCGCATCCAGGCCGTGCTCAGTCATCAAAATCGAAAGGATTCCCCTGTGAAACTCGCATTGATGGTCAGTACCCTGGTCGGCTTCTTTGGTCTCGCCACGCTGGTGGCCTCCACTCCGCCCGCGCCGGAAGGAACCACCGGCGCCGCCGCCCAAAACCAGCCGGCCGGGAACTCGGGCGGGCAGAGCCAGTCCGCCCCGTCCGGAAACATCGCCACCACGCCACCGGCCGGCGGCATATTTGATATCTCCCAAGTCGACCAGATCCCCGTTGTCCGGACGCAAACTCCGCCCATCTATCCAGCCGAGCTAAAAAAGGCGGGAGCGAAAGGGGAGGTCGTCGTCTCTTGGGTGGTGGACGAGCAAGGAAAGGTCGGCGAGGTGAAGATCTACAGCTCCACCAACCACGGATTTGACCAGGCGGCGATGGATGCGGTGCGGCAATGGACGTTCTCGCCGGGGATGAAAAACGGGAAGCCCGTGAACGTGCTCATAAGTTGCCCGATTGTGTTCTCCTTCACCCCGTAGAGCCGAGGCAGCCTTTTCTGGATCGAAACTCCGCTCTCTCTGGAAGCGGGGAAATTACGAAAAACCGCCGCCGGCAAGCGGCGGTTTTTCTTCGGCCCACGCGGGGCGCACTACAGCACGGCGGCGATGCGCTCAAGCGCGGCGGCTACGTTGGCGCGGCGGTTGAACGCGCTGATGCGCACGTGGCCCTCGCCGCACCGGCCGAAGCCGGCACCGGGCGTGACGACCACGCCGGCCCGCGTAAGCAGCAGATCGAAGAACGCCCAGGAGTCACGGCCGACGTTGGCCCAGATGTACGGCGCGTTGTCACCGCCGACGCAGGGGAAGCCGAGCCGCGCCATGGCCTCGCGGATGAGTTGGGCGTTGCCGAGGTAGAAGTCCGCGAGAGCGCGCGTCTGTTGCCTGCCCGCGTCAGTGTAGATGGCGGCCGCGGCCCGTTGCACGGGGTAGGAGACGCCGTTGAATTTCGTTGACTGGCGGCGCAACCACAGGTCGTGCAGCCGGACCGGATTGCCCGCGGCATCGCAGCCGGTGAGGGTCCTCGGCACGACGGAGTAGGCGCAGCGGGTGCCGGTGAAACCGGCCGTCTTGGAAAAACTGCGTATCTCGATGGCCACCTCCCGTGCCCCGTCAATCTCGTAGATCGAATGCGGCAGCTGGGGATCGCGGATGAAGGTCTCGTAGGCGGAATCGAACAGGATGACCGCGCCGTGGCGCCGCGCGTACTCGACCCAGGCCTCCAGCTGGGCGCGCGTGGCCACCGCGCCCGTGGGGTTGTTGGGGAAGCACAGGTAGATGAGATCGACCGGCTCCGCCGGCGGCGCCGGAATGTAACCGTTGGCGGGGGTGGAGTCGAGATAGACAATGCCCTCGTAGCGGCCGTCGCGCAGCGGACCGGTGCGGCCGGCCATGACGTTGGTGTCAAGGTAGACGGGATAGACCGGGTCCGGTATGGCCACGCGGATATCGGCGGCGAAGATCTCCTGGATGTTGCCGCAGTCGCACTTGGCTCCATCGGACACGAAGATTTCGTCCGGCTCGATCTGGCAGCCGCGGGCCTGGTAGTCGTGTTGCGCGATGGCCTCGCGCAGGAAGGCGTAGCCTTGGTCTGGGCCGTAACCTTTGAACGTCTCGCGCGCCGCCATCTCGTCGGCCGCCGCGTGCAGCGCCGCCACGCACACCGGCGGCAGGGGCTCGGTGACGTCGCCGATCCCGAGGCGGATGATGGACTTCCCGGGGTTGGCCTGTTGGAAGGCGGCGACGCGGCGAGCGATGTCCGCAAACAGGTAGGACGCCTTGAGCTTGGTGTAGTGTTCGTTGATGCGGATCATCGAGAAGCAGAAGTGAGGGTGAAAGTGAGAGTGAGTAGAGGAGGAACAGAGGGAATGAAGGAGTGGGAGAGTAAGGGGGGTACTTCGGAAAGGGAGGGTGGCGGTTGGAAGGTCGCGCGCCGAGCAAAGGACTTGATTAAAATTGCCGTCGCCGGGATAGTTCAAGCCCGGTCTTCTGCGCTCGGCGCGCCGCCGCCGCCTTCTCCCCATGCAAGTGATCGCTTCCGTTTTCGACATGCAGTCTACCGCGGAAAACCTGCGGTCCAAGGATCGCCTGATCGGCCTCGTGCCCACGATGGGCGCGCTGCACGAGGGCCATCTCAGTCTGGTCCGGCTGGCGAGGGAACGAGCCGACACCGTGATCGTGTCCATCTTCGTCAACCCGGCGCAGTTCGGCCCCAGCGAAGACTACGCGAATTATCCCCGCGATCAGGCCCGGGATGTCGGGCTGTGCGAGCAGGCGGGCGCCGACCTCGTCTTCGCCCCGACCGTCGAGGAGATGTACCCGCGGGGCTATTCCACTTACGTCACCGAGGAGATGATTTCCAAGCCACTCTGCGGCATGTCGCGGCCGACCCATTTCCGCGGCGTGACGACGGTGGTGGCCAAGCTCTTCAACATCGTGCGGCCCGACGTCGCCGTCTTCGGCCAGAAGGACGCGCAACAGGTGGCGGTGATCAAGAAGATGGTGAACGACCTCCACTTTTGCATCGACATCGTCACCGGCCCGGTCGTGCGCGAACCCGACGGTCTGGCGATGAGCTCGCGCAATCGTTATCTGACCAAGAACCAGCGGGAGGATGCGCGGGTGATCAATCAAGCGCTCATCCGGGCGAAGGAAATGGTCGATAGCGGCGTGCGCAATGTCGACCGGTTGGTGGCGGAGGCCACCCATCTCATGACTACCCGGCGGCGCGTGCGTATCATCTATGCCTCAGTCGTGGACCGGTGCACAATGGAAGCCGTGCGCGAGGTGCTGCCTGGCAAGGCGATGATGGCGGTCGCCGTCTGGGTGGACGAGGTGCGGCTGATTGACAACATCCTGCTGTAGGAGACGGCGCCGCCGACAACGTGGGGAAGGACTGGTGTAGGAGCCTGCTTACAGGCGACTTCTAGTCTGCACTCGCGAGCAAACTCGCTCCTACAATCGCATCGCCCGGACTAGGGCGACGTCCTGGAATGTCGCAATGCGCCCGTGCCGATTCGGATTGGGCGAACGGGGACCTGTTGCGGTAAACAGGCCGCAAAACCGGCTGTGAATAACTTGTCAGCAAGGAAGCCCGGTCTCTTGGCGTCCGCTCGTAGGATCGGCTGGCTTCATCACCTTCATGTCGATGTAAACAATCGTCCAACAAGTCGTGGAAAATGGGGTGTTTCCGTACGCTCAATCGCGACAGCCGTTCCTCCCAGGAGCTGCAGCCTTTTCTCGGAGGTTCTTTGCGCCAAATGGAAGATCGGCTGCATGAATATTTGCGTCATAAGGCATTTATTATAAATGATAAACAAATTAAAGTAGGGTGATTGCGCAGAATTTGGCATTCCACTAGCTAGGGGGTGGGTTCCGGCGGAAGGCGCCCTTGGGATGAACGCCGCTGGGCGGAGCGGGCTGGGTCACCCGGGGTTTCGGGTGGGGTCGGGTGGACGTCCGGATTCCGCGCTGGAAAGGGGCCTTCTTCCTTCGTTACGGACGGGTGAAACCGATTTGTGAAGAAGTATCGGGCGCCGGAGGAGACGGGGGCCGGGCAAATCCCAGAGAGGGAGACTATTTCGCGGCCGCTGCTGCCGGAATCGGCGCCAGAACCACCTCGATGCCTTTGACCCGGAGCGCGTTGACGAGGGCCTCCGGCGCCTCGGTATCGGTGACGACCACGTCCACCGATTCGAAGTCCGAGAGGAAGAAGGTCGAGCGACGTCCGAATTTCGTGTGGTCCAGGCAGAAGATCACTTTGGCAGCGCCCGCCATCATCGCGCGCTGGATGTCGACGAGCAGGGCGTGCGAATTGTAGATGCCTTCCTCGCAGATGCCACTGCCGCTCAGAATGGCCACGTCGGCGTGGACCCCGGTGAATGTCTCGACGGCATGGGGACCCAACAGCACCCCGAGCCGAGGGTAGATGATCCCGCCCGAAACCAACACCTCCTGCCGGCTGGAGCCGGCAAAGAGATTGGCGATCGGCAGGGAATTCGTGATCACCTGCCCGGCCTTGTCCATCAGGTGCCTTGCCGCATGGAAACATGTTGTGCCGGCGTCGATGGTGACAATCTGGCCGCGTTCGATGAGTGCGGCGCAGGCCTCGCCAATCGCCTCCTTTTCCTCGACTTGGCGCGTATCGCGGACGTTGAAAACGAATTCGTCCGAGCGGGGCAGGAGAGAGCGCGCGCCGCCGTGCGTCCGCCGCACTTTGCCAGCCTGTTCCATCTCGGCCAAATCGCGCCGCACGGTCGAAACCGATTTGCCGACCTTCTCGGCAAGTTCCCCGAGCGACGCGAACTCAGCCTCTTGAAGATAGGCATCGATCTTCGCTTTGCGCTCCTCGGATTGCATCGTGTTGGTAGAAATTGGAAGATCTTGGTAGATATTGCAACTTTTTATTTGACTTGATGGAACATAACGACCATTTTTCGCTCGAAATATTTCGTATTCTTCCATGATCCCGCCCCAAGCATTGCCCCATCGCGCCGAGGTTGAGCACTTGGTGCGACGTGCGCTTTATCAGCAGTTGGGTAGGAAACCACCGCGGCTCGCGCTGGCGCCCAATCCGCTCGTGGTCAACGTAAGTGCGCGCCACGGTCATTTGACGCCGGCAGCGGTCGAGGCGTTGTTCGGCAAGGGCCGCACCTTGACCCCAAAGAAATGGCTCTACCAGAAGGGTCAGTTTGCCGCGGAGGAAACAGTCACCCTCGTCGGCCCGCGGAGCCGCGTCATCTCTAATCTGCGCATCTTGGGGCCCTGCCGCGAACTCAACCAGGTGGAACTGGCGCTGACCGACGCCATCGCCCTCGGATTTGATGTTCCGATTCGCCAGTCGGGCAGCATCGCCGGCACGCCGAGCTGCATGCTCATGGGGCCGCATGGTTTCTTTGAACTGAAGGAGGGCGTGATCCGCGCTGCGCCGCATGTGCACATGAGCCCGGACGACGCGGCCTTTTATGGCGTCAAGCAGGGCGACTACATGAAGCTGCGGATCGGCGGTCCCTGCGCCACCACCTTTGACCGCCTCCTGGTGCGCGTGCACGCCGACTTCCGCCTCGAAGTGCACATCGACACCGACGAAGGCAACGCCTGCGCCCTCGGGCCCGACACTCCCGTCGAGCTCGTGACGTGATCGTTCACTGAGTTTCCAACACAACCTCAACCTCACCCTCACCCACCCAACCACCCACATGAGTGATTCCATCGGCATGGTCGAAACCCGTGGCTACGTCGGCTCTGTCGAAGCCAGCGACGCCATGGTCAAAGCGGCGAGCGTCACGCTCGTCCGCCAGATCCAAATCGGCGGCGGCTTCGTCACCGTCATCGTCAAAGGCGACGTCGGCAGCGTGAAGGCCGCCGTCGAGGCGGGCTCCGAAGCCGCCAAACGCGTCGGCGAGCTGGTCTGCTCGCACGTCATCCCGCGCCCGCATCCCGATCTGGTCAAACAGATCGGCCTGTGACGCGGCTCCCCCAATCACCACCTCAACTCCCTTTCCCATCATGGTACAAGAAGCACTCGGCATGATTGAAACCAAGGGTTTCTGCGCGCTCCTCGAAGCCGCGGATTCCGCCCTCAAGGCCGCCAACGTCACGATGACCGGCTACGAAGCAGTCGGCAGCGGTTACGTGGCCGCGTTCTTCCGCGGCGACGTGGCGGCAGTCAAGGCCGCCATCGACGCGGGCGCCGAAGCGGCCAAGAGCGTCGGCGAAGTCGTCAGCGTGCAGGTCATTCCGCGACCGCACGAAGACCTCGCCCTGCTCGGTCGCTGGGTCGCCGGTTCCTCCTGATCCGCCTGGTGGTGGCGCGCCGTCCCCCACGCGCATGAACCGCGCGGGGACCCGCGATTCCACCCGGTCGCTGTCCATGAACATCCTCGTCGCCAATCTTGGTTCGACGTCCTTCAAGTACCGTCTTTTTCGTTTTGACGGGATCGGGGCGACGCTGCTGGCCAAGGGCGGCTACGAACGGGTGACCGATTACGGCCAGGCGATTGACTCCTGCTTGGCCGAGCTGCGCCTCGCGGGACACGTCCAGAGCGCCGCCGATCTCCATGGCGTGGGCTTCAAGACGGTGCTCGGCCGCAACCTGACCGGCTGCGTGCCGGCTGATGAGCGCGTGATCGCCGCGCTGGAGGGATTCAAGGAGATCGCGCCGGCCCACAATCCGCCGTACGCCACGGGCATTCGGCGCTTTCAGGAGAAGCTGCCGGGCGTGCCGCTGGTCGCGCTTTTCGAAACCGCCTTTTACCAATGGGTGCCTGAGGCGGCCACCCGTTACGCCGTGCCAGAAACGTGGCATCAGGCGGGGGTGCGGCGTTACGGGTTCCACGGCGCCAGCCACAAGTTCATCGCCGAGCGTTCCGCCGAGCTGCTCGGTCGCGACGACGTGGCTGAGCGCGTCCGCCGCCTGTACCACGCCGGCCCTACTCCGTTGGACGCCTCCCGGCCCGCGCTACGCGTCATTTCGTGCCACCTCGGCGGCAGCAGCTCGATCACCGGCATCCGAGACGGGCTCGCGGTCGGTACGAGTATGGGCCTCAGCCCGCAGTCCGGCCTGCCGCAAAACAACCGCGTCGGCGATCTCGATTCGTCGGCCGTGCCCTTCGTCCTGAAGATGTTCGGCCTGCCCCTCGCCGAGGTCGAACGCCAGATGACCAAGGAGGGTGGCCTCCTCGGCCTCTCTGGCGTGGGCAACGATTTGCGCGATATCCGGGCCGCCGCCGCCCAGGGCAACGCCCGGGCGCAGCTCGCGCTCGACGTGCTGGTCCATTCCGCGCGGCACTGGATCGGCGCCTTCCATTTTGATCTGGGCGGGTGCGAGGCCATCGTGTTCACCGCCGGTATTGGCGAGAACAATCCCGATCTGCGCGCCGCCATCTTGCGCGATCTCGACCGGCTCGGCGTCGTGCTCGACCCGGCCCGGAACGACGCGGTGCGCGGCGCGGAGGGCGAGATCTCGGCTTCGTCCTCCCGCGTGCGGGTGTTCGTCATTCCCGCCAACGAGGAACTCGTCGTCGCACGCGAAACGCTCCGCTGCATCGCCACCCATCCCTGATTTTCACCCACCACAACCTCCAACTCCCATCATCATGTCCAAAGCCATCGGACTTCTCGAAACCCGGGGCCTGACCGCTCTCGTGACCGGCACCGACGCCATGCTCAAGTCGGCCAACGTCACCCTCGTCGGTCCCGTCAAGCAGGTCGGCAACGCGCTCGTCACGGCCGTCGTGACCGGCGATGTCGCTGCCGTCAAGGCGGCCACGGATGCCGGCGCGCAGGCCGCCCGCGCGGTCGGCGAGGTCGTCAGCGTGCAGGTCATTCCGCGCCCGCACGACGACATCCAATCCGTGCTGCCCAAGCCGGCGGCGCCCAAGAAATAACCTCCCGCGCGTGCTGGTGGAGCCGCGTCCCGGGCGCCCAGCCCGGCGGCCGGCCTCCGCCGCCCGCCTATCCTCATGTTCCTCGCACGCGTGATCGGCCAGGTCGTGGCCACCAAGAAGGACGAGGCGATGAAAGGCCGCAAGCTCCTGCTCCTGCGGCCGATGCTCGTCGACGAAGCCAGCCCCGGACAGTTCCGCCCGGGACAAAACACGGTTGTCGCGGTCGACACCCTCGGCGCCGGCATGGATGAGCTCGTGCTCTTCTGCCAGGGCAGCTCCGCCCGTCAGGCTACCGGAATGAAAACGCTGCCGGTCGACGCCGTCATCACTGGCATCGTCGATACTGTCGATGTGTTGAACCAGAAGATCTATCCCGCAAAAAGCTGAACCATCCGTTGGAGCGGCGACGCCCACGTCGCCGTGAACCCGCGACGGAGTCACGTCTCCCGCCGGAGCCATCCGCCAACGAAAAACATCCATGGCCTCTTCACTCCTACTTGACGAAAACGCCCTGCGCCACGTCGTCGCCGAGGTGATGCGCGGGTTGGGCCGAACCGGTCCCGCCCCAGCCGAAACTCCGCGACCCGTTCGGCCTTCCGCCCCGCCGCCTGCGGCCCCGGCCTCGGCGGGCGCATTCCCTCGCGCCGCGGGCAAGGGTCCGCGTTTCGGCGTGTTCGAGGACGCCAACGAAGCGTGCGCTGCGGCGCAGGACGCCTTTGCCCAGCTCAAGGAACAGGGCATGGCCGGCCGGGCGAAGGTGGTCGAGATCGTCAAGGAACTGGTCACCGCACGGGCGGTGGAGTGGGGCAAGTTCGAGTTCGAGGAGACGAAGATCGGCCGCCTCGAGCACAAGATTGAGAAACTGCAGATCGTGAAACTGGTGCCCGGCGTCGAGTGGCTCCGGCCCTACGGGCTCAGCGGTGACCATGGCATCACGATGGAGGAGTATACGCCGTACGGCGTGGTCGGGGCCATCCTGCCCGTCACGCACTCGGTGCCCACCCTGAGCGGCAACATCATCAACATCGTGGCCGCCGGCAATGCCGTCGTCTTCAACCCTCATCCGGGCGGAGCGCGCTCGGCGGCGCTCGCCGTGCGGGCCTACAACGAGGCCATCCATGCCGCCCTCGGCATCGAGAATCTCGTCTGCACGATCGCGAAGCCTTCCCTCGAGTCGTTTGACGCTCTGGCCCGGAATGAGTTCGTTCGCCTCCTGTGCGTGACCGGCGGCCCGGGCGTGGTGCAGGCCGCCATGAAGTCCGGGAAACGCGCCATCTGCGCCGGCCCCGGCAACCCACCCGTGCTCGTCGACGGCACCGGCTGCCTCAAGAAGGCTGCCCGCGACATCATCCAGGGCGGCGCCTACGACAACAACCTCCTCTGCATCGGCGAAAAGCAGGTCTTCGTCCTGGAGTCTTTCGCCGACAAGTTCCTGGAGGCGCTCGTGGCCGCTGGCGCAGTGAAACTCACCGGCACCCAGCTCGAAAAACTCACCGCCGCCGCCTTCACGATGGCCAAGGACGCGGGCGGCTGCTCGCATCCGGTGCTCAACCGCGCCCTGGTCGGCAAGGACGCCGCCGTCCTGGCCCGGGAGGCCGGCACCAGCGTGCCGGAGAAGACCCCCATGCTCTTCGCCGAGACCAATCTGGAGCATCCGTTCGTGATGGAGGAGCAGATGATGCCGATGCTGCCCGTCGTGCGGGTGAAAGACGTCGCGCAGGGCATCGAGTTTGCCCGGCGCTCCGAGCACGGCTACAAGCACTCTGCCCTCATCCACTCCCTCAATGTCGAACACATGACCGCGATGGCCCGTGCGCTCGACACCACCCTGTTCGTCAAAAATGGTCCAAGCGTCGCCGGCCTCGGCCTCGGCGGCGAAGGCTACCTCAGCTACTCGATCGCCACCACCACCGGCGAGGGCATCACCAACCCGAAGACGTTCACCCGCACGCGCCGCTGCGTGATGGTGGACAATCTGCGGATCTACTAGGCGCCATGATAACCGCCCGCGTCGATGGAGTGATCGTTGCGACCATCAGCCACCCGAGTCTGCACGGCTGCCGCACGGTCATCTGCCAGCCCGTCGATGAGCTGGGCCGCGACGAGGGCACCCCGGTCCTCGCCGTCGACCCGCACGGCGCGGGCCTGCACGAGCGCGTGATTCTGTCGACCGACGGCTCGGCCACGCGCGAATTCGTCAAGGATGCGAAATCGCCGCTGCGCAACCTGATCCTCGGCATCGTCGACCCGCCGGAGAATCGCCCACCTTCGACCCTGAACCCTGAACCCTGAACCCGCCCATGCGCCTCGGCTACGTCATCGGCAGAGTCACCCTTGCGAAACAGGATCCCGCCTACCACGGCGGGCGGTTTCTGTTGGTGCAGCCGCTCTCGAAGGGCCAGTTCAAGGGCGCGGCCATGACACCGCTCGCCCCGGGCAACAGCCTCGTCATCTACGACAACCTCGGTGCCGGGACCGGACACCTGGTGGGGTTCACCGAGGGAGCGGAGGCGGCCATGCCGTTCGACGAACCGACACCGGTCGACGCGTACAATGCCGCCATGGTCGACCAGATCTTCTACACGCCACCCGAGTGACCGCGAGACCCCAAGACCACCGACGTTCCTTTCACTCTCACTTTCACCTTCACTTTTTCGTCACCATGCGCAAAGTCATTACGGCCAAGGAAGCCGAGGAACTCCTTCGCAAGGGCGAGCCCGTCCCAGCCGACGCCATCCTGACCCCGTCTGCCCACGACCTGCTGCGAAGCCGGGTGCGGCTGGCCGGTCAGCCCGCCGCGCGGTCCGCGTCCACCACCGCCTCCCCGGCGAAACCCGATCCCATCGTGCCCGATTTCGAGTTCAAGTGGACTCCGGGTAGCGATCCGAAGACGCCCGCCGAGATTGAGCGGTTCTTCCACTCCGCCCCGATCCTGGCGTTGAAGCAGCGCATCTGCGATATGGGCCGCCGCATCTGGGCCAAGAACTACGTCGACGGCAATGGAGGCAACGTCACCGTGCGCGTGGGGGACAACCTCGTGCTATGCACGCCGACACTCATCTCCAAAGGTTTCATGGTGGTCGACGACATCTGCCTGATCGATCTCGACGCCAATCAGCTCGCCGGAACGCGCAAACGCACCAGCGAAGCGAAGACCCACCTCGCGATCATGAAGGCGCAGCCCAAGGCCAAGGCCTGCGTCCACGCGCATCCGCCGCACGCCACCGCGTTCGCGGTGGCTGGCGTCGTCCCGCCCACCTGCATGATCCCGGAAGCCGAGGTGTTCCTCGGCGAAATCGGCTACGCCAAATACGAAACACCGGGCACGCCCGCCGTCGCCGAGGAGGTCGCCCGCATCGCGGTCGACCATTACTCGGTTCTCATGGAAAACCACGGCGTCATCGTCTGGGGCAAGGACGTCGAGGACGCCTACTGGAAGATGGAAAACACCGACTCCTACTGCCAGGTGATCTGGATCGCCTCGCAGCTCAACGGCGGCAGCCTCCGCTCCATCGGCGGCGACAAGCTCAAGGACCTGATCGCGCTGCGGAAGAGCCTCGGCATGCAGGATCGACGCGAGGGCCTCAAGGAATGCGAGCTGTGCGACAACAGCGAGTTCCGGCCCGGCGTCATCTGCCAGGTGCCCTCGCGGACCGACGAGGGCGCCGGTGGCGGCGACCAGCCCGATCCGCAGGTCGAGGCGCTGGTGCAGCAACTGGCTGACCAGATTCTGAAGCAGCTGGCGACGAAATAGGCCGACTTCGGCATTCGACATCGAGGCCACGAGGGAGGATTCAGGGCACAGAGCGGGATTGAAAGTGTCGGCCCGGTGCTCTCCCTTGGTCTCCGTGCTCGCTGTGCCCCAAAAGATCGCGGTGGTCGGCGCCGGTGCGGTCGGCGGCTATTACGGCGCGCAGCTGGCGCGGTTGGGAGACGAGGTCAGTTTTCTTCTGCGCCGCGACCTGGCGCCAGTGCGGGCGCATGGCCTGCGGGTGCGGCAGCCGCCCGCCGGCGACTTCACGCTGTGGCCGGTGCGCGCGTTCGGCACGACGGCGGAGATCGGTCCCGTCGATCTCGTGGTGATCGGGCTCAAGGCCACGGCCAACGACGAACTCCGGCAGTTGCTGCCGCCGCTCCTGGGCGGCCACACGACGATTCTCCTGCTGCAAAACGGCTTGGGCGGCGACGAATTCCTCGCCCGGCAGTTCGGCGCGGAGCGGGTGCTCGGCGGACTATGCTTCGTCTGCCTCAACCGCACCGGTCCCGGTGAGATCACCTGCACCCTCCCCGGCTATCTGGCGCTGGGCGAATTCACCGGTGCGCCGACGCCGCGCCTGCGCGAACTCGCGGCGCGGTTCCAGGCCGCCGGGGTCAAGACCATCGTTACGGAAAACCTGGCGGAGGCGCGCTGGCTGAAGCTGGTCTGGAACGTGCCGTTCAACGGCCTGGCCATCGCGGCCGGCGGGGTGACGACCGATGTCATCATGGCCGACGCGAATCTGCGCACCGCGGCCCGCGCGCTGATGGACGAAATCGTCGCCGCGGCCGCGCGCCTCTGCTATGCGGTGCCGCCGGGGTTCATCCAGATGCAGCTGGACCACACCGCGATGATGGGTCCCTACCGACCATCCAGCCTGATCGACTGGCAGGAGGGCCGCGCGGTCGAGGTCGAGGCCATCTGGGGCGAACCGCTGCGCCGCGCGCAGGCCGCCGGCATCGCGATGCCCCGTCTGGCGGCGCTCTATGCGCAGCTCAGGCACCTGAACGCCGCGCCGAGAAATATGTCAACTAATAGTTGACATATGGTGGGGTGACTTGCGCGGGTTGCGAGCGGAAGAAAGAGTGGCAACGCGGGCCGGGCCCGCGCGATGGGGGGTTACTTCAGCTGGACATCCCAGACCTTCGAGCGGCGCGACGTGCCGTCCGGGCCGGCGACTTCCAGCACGACGACGGCGCTGCCGGGTTTCTGGTACTGGTGGATCGGGTACTGCTCGGTCGAGGTCCCGCCGTCGCCAAAATCCCATTTCCACGAGGTGATTTTGCCCCAGGACAGATCCTTGAACGCCACGAGGCGGCGGTCCATGTCGATCACCTTCCAGCTCCATTGCGCTTCGATCGCCTGGTGGAACTGCGGTTCCAGCGGCATGAGCCTGAAGGCGCACAATTCCGACGCATGGCCAAACATCGTGTGGTGGCGGGAGAGATTCCAGAAATCGCGTCCGCCCTGCTTGTCCGGACCGTCGTAGTCGATGACGGCGAAACTGAGCCCGATGATCTTGTTCTCTGTCAGCACGGACTCCACGGCGCGCTGCGGGCCCTCGGGACCGGCGTAGTCGAACGGAGTGATCCAGAATTCCAAGACCAGCTTGCCTGGCTGGCCGGGCTTGAAGTCGTAGGAGTAGGCCGCGTTGGCCCACGGCAGCTCCTTGATCCAGGTTGCTGAGCTCCAGGCCATGCACCAATCCTTGCCCGCGGCTGGGGTGAAAATGTGGTAGTTCTGCGCCTGCACGCCGTGGGTGGCCCAATGGGCTTCGTCCACGCTGATCCGGTCGTCGGGCGTGGCGGCGGGCACCCCGACGAGCTCGGGCGTCCAGATATCCTTGTGCCCCTTGTCGATTAATGGTCCGCCCGAGGCGTCGCCGTCGACCACGACCTCGAACGTGTCGTTGTGCAGGCCGGGCTCGGCGAAATCCCAATAGTTGTCGTAGGCTTCATAGAGAAAATAGAGGCGGTTGAGTCCTTTCACCCAGCCGACCCGAATCTTCACATCGAGATTCTTTGGGTCGGGTGGCGGGTGGTTGCGGGAGTCGTTGACGAATTGATCCATGCCGATGACGTAGCTGGCGGGCACCATCGCCCAGTCGTCGGTGTTGCCGTCGATGCGCGGGATCTTGTCGGCGGGGAACTGGAACACCTGGAAGGTGACGTCCGGCCGGTCGAGGGCCGCGGCGGCAACGACGAGAATCGTGGCGGCGGACGCGAGCAGCAGGGTGCGAATGGATTTCATGAATTCATTCTTTCTACCGGGGCAACGGGGAGGCAATCCCGGATTGCGATGGGGCGTTCTGCTGGCCAGCAGAACGCCGCCCTACGGCGTCCGGTCGATCGGCGGGTTAGGGACCCAATCTTCGCACAAAGCTACGGCGGGCACCGTAACCCGCGGCACCATTCGGTGGACCGTTGATGCGAGCTCGCCTTGGGGCAACTGCTTCGTTGGCCCCAATCACTCGCCCGGTGCGGCGGGTTGGAGGATCTCCTCCGGTCGTCGCGGATTGCGGTAACCGCCCAAGGTGTCATCCCAAGTTTCAAGCGGCATCTCGTAGATGCGGCCGGTCTGGGGATCCTTCACCCGTTCATATCCCATCGTGCTCTCTCGCTGCGCCTTGGAAATCCGATCCTCGGAAAGCCCTTTCTGCCGCCAGCTATCGAGGAGCAGGGCGTCGTCGAGCGGCTGATTCCGCGGAGTGCGCAGCGAGTCATTGCCCGTCGCCTGCCCGGGATTGGTGAGGACCACACTCCGGGCGATGGCGGCGAGCCAGAGCTTCGCCGTGTCGAAAGTCGCGGACGGCGCCTCGTAACCAAGGATGAACGCGTTAAACGTTCCGGTACCCGTCATGATGCCAGTGGTCCAGATGGCGCGCACCGCGGTGTGATTGGAGGCGTAGCGCATCTCCAGTTCCTGCACCTTCCAGGGCACGTCGGCCCCCGAGGGTTGGTCGGGCAGGTCCCGCTTGGTGAGGACTTGAAGATCGGTGTTTTCCGGAACCATGCCCAGCATCCACACGGTGAAAGCCGCCGGGGTGGTCTGGCCCGGCGAGTGCAGCAGCAGGGCCGAACTCACCCGCGTCAATCCGTCGGGCGCCGTGAGGGTCACCCCGTTGCCAGATTCGCTTTCTGTCCAGCCCTCGGGCACGGCCCAGCGATAAAAGCGGCCTTGGTGGACGGCCAGAAACGGACGTCCGATGGTCGCAGCGGGGCGGGGTGGGAGGGCGGACGGCTTCGCCGTCTGGACCTCCGGTGCTGCTGAAACGACGGGTGCCGGTACTATGACAATCTCCGACGTTGCCGGAACGGCCGGCGCCGGCCACGCGGTCTCCTCTGGCACAGCCGGCGCCGCGGTCTTCGCTGGCTCTGGTTCCGCGGCCGTCCCGCTGATTTTGGCGATCGCCGCGCGCGCGAGGCCACGGATCTCCGGCGACGTGTCTTGCGCTGCGGTTCGACGGAGCGCGGGCAGCGCATTGCGCGCCGGCGGGCCGATTCGATCCAGGGTGGTGACGGCGTAATCGCGGAGAATATCCTCCGGAGCTTTGAGGAGACCAACCAGGGCC
>Ga0182011_10000885_pt1 | contig 26129 bp, 23 predicted proteins | sample 711E1DmetaG_FD_120481 | JGI IMG/M metagenome (GOLD analysis project Ga0182011, IMG submission 120481) | Permafrost microbial communities from Stordalen Mire, Sweden - 711E1D metaG | ecosystem: Environmental > Terrestrial > Soil > Wetlands > Permafrost | place: Sweden: Stordalen | collected...
ATCTTCTTAGTGTGCACTGTGGCTTGGTGGAGCAGAAAACCGGGCTCGGATTTGTCAGTTTCACGCCTGAAGGATCCGGGCCAGCGGCCCGGGGGCGAGACTGTGGTGAAAAAAGCTAGCTACTCCCCCGCTTTTTGCGGCAGATAGCCGGGCGGGGGCGCGAGCAGAAAGGCGTCAGCCGGAAAGGCGGGGTTCACGATGCGGTCTCGGACCTTGATCTCCACGCCGTCGTCGAAATCGCGACCCGGCTCGGCAAAGCGGACAAGTGCCGGAAACGACCTGCCGTCGATGTGCTCCAGATCCTCATAGGACACGCGCCAGCGGGCGCGAGCGAACGCCGGCCGACCCGCGACCGCGACCACGTCCCAGGCGGCGACCAGAGGCGCCGGCCGGTGCAAACTCACCCACAATTCATCGCCGTCCGGCGCCTGCAAATGCAGCACATCCGCGCCCCGATCCCACCCGACATCCAACCCCTTGCTTCCCTCGGGAAGGAACACGTCGCCCAGCAGGATGGCGGCCACCGCCTGGGCTGGCAGGGGAATGCGAATCAAAGAAGCCACGTCACTCGGGGTGGCTGGGCCCAGGCGAAAGATCTTCTTCTGGTGGTCAACGAAGACGAAGTTGCCGTCGCAAACTGCAAGCGCGGCCACTGTGCCCTGCAACGAAACCTCGGCCTCAAAACGCAGGTTGCCCTCGCGCTCGACCAGCATCTGCACCGTGCCGCGCACCCGCTGGCCGCCCAGCCAGCTCGTGGTGCGCGTCTCCAAGTTCAGACTGTGGACTGCGGTTTGGCGCGCGCGCAGGGCCGCCAGCAGCTCATCGGCGGTAGGAACGGGATATGTCCGTTGCACCGGCGCCGTCGCGCAAGTAGCAAACAGGAGGGAGAGCGCCAGGGCTGCAGCGCCCCCGAAGCTGTGGACAGTCATTCGCTGCATCGGCTATCGCCCGGCGGCGCGCTGGGATTCGATGCCTGCCAGGCTCTCCTCCAGCCGCCGGCGCAGGCGCTCCTCGGGTTTATGGCTCAAGGCCTTGCGGTACGCAGCCGCGGCTCGTTCGGGCTCCGATCGTTTTGCGTAGAGATCGCCCAGGTGAGATAGGATCTCGGGGTCGGCAAGGTCCAGCCGCCCGGCCTGCTCCAAGAAAAGGCCGGCCTTGTCCAGTTGACCCGCGCGAAAGCTCACCCAGCCCAGGCTGTCCAGCACCGCCCCGGTGCCAGGCTCCAGAGCCGCCGCGGCTTGCAACCGCCTCTGCGCCTTGTCCAGGTCGTGGCCGTGGTCCGCCGCGACGAAGCCCCAGAAATTGAGCACCTCCACCGAGCCCGGCTTCTTCTTGATGAGCGGCTCGACCAGGTCCAGGGCACGCTGCCAAGCGCCACGTCGTTCTTCAATCGTGGCCAGGCTCAGGATCAGGTGGGCCTGCTCCGGCTGGCTGGCTCGCAGTGCCTCCAACCTACGCGTGGCCATGACCGCATCGCCACGTTTCTCGTCAATGAAGGCCAGCTCAATCGCCGCGTCTAGCTTCTGTTCCGCATTGTCGCCTGCCGTGGCTGCGGCGCTTTCTGCCAAACGCACCGCCTCGGTGGTCTTGCCCTGGTCGCGCAGCAATTCCGCCGCCCGCAAACACGCCTCGAAATAGAGCGGCGAGGTCTTGGGCACCGCAACCAGAGTCGCCAACGCCTCCTCGCCCTTGTCTTGCTCTTTGAGCAACGCAGCCGCGGTCAGGGTCAGGCGCGTCTTGGCGTCGTCGGAGACGCCCGCCTCCTGCGCCTTCTTCACCAAGGCCAGGGCTCGCTCCAGCCGGTGCGCCGAACGCTCCAGTTCAATGCTGCCGGGCAGACTCTCAGGATCCGAGCCGGCCAGGGGAGAAACTAGATCGTCGGCCAACTGCTCGGCGACCTTGTTCTCGCCGATGCCAACCAGAAAACGCGCGTAGGCCGCTGCGATTTCCAGGGACCCCTCTCCCCTATCCAAGGCTTCGCGAAAAGCCCTCCGGGCCTCGTCGTTGCGCCCCTGGGCGGCCAAGAGCCACGCCAGGGCCGTGAGTGCCTCGATGTGATTGGGCTCCTCGGCCAGGGTCTGGCGAAGCTGCGCCTCGCTTTGCCCCACGTCTCCCAGAGCCCAAGCCACCGCCATCAGGCGCATGTGCCCCGAAAGCGACACTGGTTCGCGGCGACAAAAATCAGCCAGGGTGCTGGCCGCGGCGGGAACGTCGAGCGCCAGAATCTGCGCCTCAGCCAATTCGAGATAGACCGTCTCGGCCGTGTCGGGCTCGTCAGCCAGATCCACCTTGCCCACTGCCTGCCGCAAAGATTGTACCGCGCCTGCCACGTCACCCTGGGCTTGGCGCAGATGCGCCTCGGCCATCAAGCCATCGGGCGTGACTTCGATCCTGAACGAGGCGCGGATGGCCTCCGCTGCATCGGAGAGGCGCCCTAGGCGCATGAAGATCTCGGCCAAATGCGCCTGCAGCTCAGGCGATTCGTCGTCGAATGCCAAGGCCCGCTGCAGCTCGGCCGCAGCCTCTTGCCAGCGCTCCTCCTCTTCGTAGAGGAACGCGCGGCTGGCGTGCTCGTAGGCGCTGGGACTCACCGACCGCGTGACGATCTGCCGGTCGTTGATCAGCTTGGTGACGGGCGGTAGCCGGGCGGCGCAGGCCCCCAGGCATGCGGCGGCCAGGGCAAGGAGAATCTGCCTGGCGGTTCGCGGAATCACCTTGTGAGGGTAGCACAGGGCGGGGCCGGCGAAGGGCGCCCATTCAAGAAGTTGCTCGGCCACGGCCACGACCACGGGCATGACCTCCTTTGGGGCTATCGACAGGGGCTATCGACGCCCTGGACAGCCGCGGCTTCAATGTCTATAATGGGTAGACAGATTCCGGTGGCTCATGAACGCCTCGATCGTCGATCTTCGTTACCGAACCAAGCAGGTGCTTGAGGCGCTTGAACGGCGCGAGTCCGTGTCTGTCCTGTACCACGGCAAGGTCAAGGGCACGATCATCCCCGCGTCGTCTCAGACTCTGCGCAGGGTCTCGGACACGCCGTTCTTTGGCATGCACAAGCGGGACAAGCGGCCGGTGAATGAGATCATGACGGCTCTCCGTGGGGGCCGATACCGTGCTCTTTGACACGGACGTTCTCATCTACGCGCAGCGGGGCTCGCGCCGGGCCGCGCTGGCCATCGACAACGCCGCCCGACGGCTGGTTTCCGTGCAATCTCTGATGGAGCTGGTGCAGGGAGCACGCGACAAGGATGACTTGCGCATCATCAAGCGTTTCTTGGCCGAGTTGGGCTTCACAGTTCTTCCGCTCACCGAGAACATCGGCCACCGCAGCCTGGTGTACGTCGAGGAGTATGGCCTCTCCGCGGGGCTGCGGGCGGGCGATGCCATCATCGCGGCCTCTGCGGTCGAGAACGCGCTGCCCCTCATGAGCGCGAACTCCAAACACTTCCGCCCGATCAAGGAATTGGAACTGGTCATCTTTCGACCTTGAGGGCGCGGCGCCCAGCACTTCGGTCCAGTTTTCGACGGTAAGCCAAGGGATCGCGCCGTCGAGAAGCAGGCATCACGCGATCAGAGGCTCTTGAGCTCTGCGCACTCCACGAGCTTCCGATCGACGGTAACCAGGACGAGGTCGTAAACCATGGCCGTCGCGGCGATGAAGCGATCGCCTGGATCCTTGTGCGGCAGATGCAAGCGGCGGCTTTCCATCGCAACGTGCCGGTTCAGCGGAGCTTCCCGCAACCCATCCAACGCGCGTTCCACCCAGCGATAGGGATCGCCTTTGATCTTGAGCCGCTTCTTCTCGGCGAGTAGGAGCATTTCCCAGACGCTGATCGGCGAATACCAGAGCTCGTTTTCCTCATCTTGCAAGGCCTCGGTTACAGCGTCGGAGAGTTGCTCCGGGAAAAGCCGCGCCCAAACCAGGATATGGGTATCGAGAAGAAGTCTCACCGGCGCCCCGCCTTCTTGTCGTCCTCAAGCAGGCCCTTTGTCCATTCTTCCTCGCTGAGTACGGGAGAAACGATGTCCCCGGCGAGTTCGGCCGTGCCGCGCATGCTGCCCAGGAACCCTTGGCGTTTGCCCTTGGCCTGTGGTCGCGCAGAAACCAGCTCCGCTACCGGTTCACCGTGCTTGGTGATGAGCACCGGCTGTCCGGTCTGACGAACACGCTCGATCACCGAGAGGCAGGTTGCCTTGAACTCCGAAACTTGAATCGAAACCATGGGGTCAATATAGCATGGTCAGTGACTATAGTCATTATTTTCAAGGCGGAACGGAAGTACGTGTCTGCGACCTCAACCCCGGTGGGACGATATCCGGTGGGGCGATATCAAGAAGAAGCCGCGACTACTTCCCGAACGCGATCTGTTGGAGGCAGAAGTTGTTGACGGTGTACAGGTTGCCGATATCCGAGGAGATCTGTACGCCGACTTTGTCGATGTTGGGAATGTCTGTCGCCTTGAGTTGGATGCAGTTTGGGTCAGTCCCGCACCGGTAGCCAGCCCAGCACTCAGTGTTGAAGTCGGTGAGGTTCATGGGCACGGGCACTCCAGATGGCGGTAATGCCGGTACGGTAAAGCAGTAGGGATCATCCGTGCATGCCTGACTGACCAGGTGAACGAAAGCCCGGATGGCGGGATTTGCCGGTGTTACCGCGCTAGGGTTGATGGTGAGAGCGACGGTAGAGTAGTTGGTCCCGAGGGTATGTCCATTGCCGCTGGTGTCAGCCGGCGGGTCGCTGGTGTTCACGCCGATCTGAAGCCCCCAGTCGGATTTATAGTCAGGAGAAGTAGCTCCGGCCGGCGTCGTAATTTTGGGGGTGGTGCCCGATATGCAAAGGGCGGAAGTGGAGTTCCAGACCGTCTGGCCTGTGGTGGGACATGTCTTGCCGGCTGTCTCACATTCGTTGAGATCGGGAGCGGTGATCGGTCGCGTAACGGTCGGATTGTTCGGATCTTCCGCGCACAACGGAGAAGTGATGGTGTCCTGCAAGCCAAGCTCAACGTAGCCCAACCCTGTCATCGGTCCCTGGGCCCGGCCATTGCTAAACGTGACAATATTGGGGCCGGTGCTGGTGATCCCGCCCAAACTGATGACGCCGCCGCCGCTCGGCACTCCACTGCCGCTGGTGCCGCCCCCTCCACCCGAAGTACCGCCAGGAATTGGGCCGCCGGTTCTGGTCACACCGCCCGAGCTAGGCGAGCCGTCCAGCAACGCCGCGCCGCCCGCCGAAGAGGTGGTTACTCCTGGCCGCGGTGCCGACAAGACAATCTGGCTAGTGAACGAGCCATGGGTCTTCCAGACTCCTCTGTCTGGTGGCGCGCGGGGAACTTGTCTGGCGTGCGGCCGCCTGCGCCGGCTTGGTGCCGGGCCGCACCCCAGCCGCGCCTCGGGGAACGACTACACGCGGCGGCTTTCCCACCGGCGGCACCCGAGTAGCTGCGGGTGGGGCCGCCCCGGCATCAGCCCTGGTGGGAAGCACCGCCACCGATCCCGCGTCCGGTCGGGCAGTCACGACTGAACCGGCAAGCGCAGCGTCAGCCTCCGCAATTCCCCGTGTGCCTTGCCTCGTTCCTGTCGCAGAATCGGGACTGGGTTGCAGCCACATAAAAATCGCAAGCCCTGCCACGGCCCCTGCACCGATTGCAAAGAAAGGCCAACGCCGATTTCGTGAAGCCTTCAACAGCACATCGTGCCTGCCCGAGGCCCGCACCTCGCCGGTCGCTCGCGAAAGCGTAGTGATTGCCGGGACAGGAACGGTCCGCTCGGCTCCTGACACCGGGCTTTCCTCAACCGTCGGCAGATCCTCCGAGGACGACGACCGACTCGAGGCAGCCGTGCCCACGTCCACTTCGTTCCGCAGGGCGCCCATGAACGCCGCCATGCTCTCGAAACGGTCATCGCGCGTCCGGGACAGCGCGCGCATGATCGCCGCCCCCACATGGACGGGCAGATCGGCTACCCATTCGCGTAAGGGCACGGGCGTCGCAGTCACATGCATGACCAGCATCTCCGTCCCTGTTGCCGCCACATACGGCGTCCTGCCCGCTAGCGCCTCGTAGATGATGGTCGCAAGAGAATAGATGTCCGAGCGCAGATCGACATCCGCGCTGTCCTTGCACTGCTCGGGCGACATGTACGCTGGGCTGCCCATGATCAGTCCGGCTTGCGTCCGCATCGTCCCACCCGTGCCACCGACGCGCCTTATCTTGGCGATGCCAAAATCCAGAACCTTCACTCGCTCGCGGTTGGGCGCGGCTGGGTCGGGCACCAGAAACAGGTTCTCCGGCTTGAGGTCACGATGCACGATCCCGGCGGCATGGGCAGCAGCCAAGGCCGACCCTGCTTGGCGTGCGATTTCCAGGACCTGCGCCAGGGCGAGACGGCCACGGTCTGTCAGGCGTTTCTGCAGCGACACCCCTTCGAGAAACTCCATGAGGAGGTAGGGCGCGCCCTCGGGTGTCACGCCAGCGTCAAAGACTTCGATGATGTTGCGGTGACGGATGGCACTGACCGCCCGGGCTTCATTGAGAAAACGCCGGACCAACTCCGCATCCTGCGCCAGGGCCGTATGCAGTACCTTCACAGCGGCGCGGCGTTCAATCAGCGGGTTCTCGGCAAGGTAGACCTCCCCAAAACCGCCTTCGCCGATTAGTCGGACGATGCGGTAATTGCCAAAAAGTTGGCCAGCCTGCAAGGCCATGCGCGCTCGGCGTCCAGGTTACTCCTAGCCGCGGTGCGGGCAAGTGGAATTGCGGCCCTTTCACAGTTTCTGACCGGCGGCACTAGCTTCATTTCATGGATGATCGGCCACAGGCTTGGCCAAATCGCGCAGCAGAGGGCTGCCCTTGCTGCGCAGCTCTTCCATGGCTTTGGCATCCGTGGGATCAATGGAATCGGCCAGGCAAGCAAGCATCTCGGCTGCGTCTTCTGCCGGCGTGCTGGACGCCAGCACCAGCTCGCGCAAAGGCCGGGCGGGCGAAGGTGGCGGCGTGGTTTTCGCGCGCGGGGAGAGTTGCTGCCGGCACAGGGCTACGCCCGTGGCTGCAACCACGCCTGGGTCCGCATCCTTGCTTGCCTCACGCAGGGCCGAAAGCGTGCGCGCACCGTTGGGCGGCAAGACCAGGATTGCAGCACGGCGGATGTCAGGGGAAGCATCATGCATCAGCGCCGAGAAATCGTTTCTCCCCGCGCACAGCACGCTTGCGTCGGCCAGGCTTTGCAGGGCGGCCAGCCGTACCTCGATTGCCCGCTCCGCCCCGCCCGCCGCCGCGGTCAGAACCCGACACGCGCGCTGGGCTACTTCAGCCGGCACTTCCCACGCGTCGAGAAGACCCGGATCGGCGTCACCCAGCAGCGCCCCTATCGTGCGCAGCGCGCGCTCGCCAAGCTGTGCATCAGCCGAATCACACCGGGCCAGCACGGCGTCGAGCAGCAGCAGCCGATCCGGCAGAAAGGGCACGCTGTCGAGCGCGGCCAGGGCCAGGCTGCGGTCCGGGTCAGCCAACGCGTTGCCCAGCCGCGCCACACCGATGCGTGCCGCCCAACGGCCCAGCTCGGCCCGATCGCCGCGCTCGGCCGCCTTGCGCAGGCCCCAAAGAGGCACCTCCAGCAGGCCGGTGCGGCGATTGTAGGATGGACGCTCGGCCGTTGCGGTCGGCACGACGAACAGCAACGAGACGGCCAGTGCCCAAGCTGTAGCGTTGTGCTTCATCGGGGACTCCACGCTAGCCGAGCCGGGGCCACCGTGCAATTTCCGGGACGGTAGTCGCGTGGGGAGCCCGCCGGCTCCGCCGGCGGCGCACCATCGCGGGAGGGTATGGGAACCCTTTCAGGGTTCCCATATCAGCGAACCAACTCGACGCTCCGCCCGGAAAGGCCGGCCGGCACAGGCAGGCCCAAGGCCGAGAGTATCGTGGGAAAGAGGTCGGCAGTGCACAGGGGGCGATCGCCCACCCAACGCGCGTTGACCGCAGCCGGCACCAGCATGTGGTCGCGTTCCAGCGCCCCATGCGAGCCGTTGTGCGGCTGGTACTCGAAACGCGAGCGCAAGTCGAAGCCAGCCCGGGCGCACACGACAAGATCGCCGGCGCGGGCCGAGCCAAAGAATTCGACCAACTGCCAGGGCGCATCGGGGAAGCCGGTGCCGGCCGTCAGCGCAGCCACCTGGTCACGGGTCATGCGGTCAGGCAGGGGACGGTAGCCGAGCGGGTTCTCGCCCTCGACGGAGAATCCCATGCGAGCCGACGGGGTCGCGTCGTCGGCCGAAACTTCCCGCGCGTCGACCACCGCCTTGCCTGCTTTTCCCGCGAGCACGTAGACCTGGGCTGCGCGCCGGTAGATGACATGCGCAATGGCGGGATGGGCAATCAGCGCGGCCACCAAATCGGCGGCCTTTTTCCCGGCCGCCTCGAAGTCGGGTCTTTCCTGCCACCCGGTCTCGCCCTGTATATAGAGATTGGCCATCGAGTTTCCTGACACCATGGCCGCTGCCTCCGCCGAAAATAGGTTCCGCCACAGCTTGGGATAGACCAGCGTGCGCGGATAGAAAGGCCGCATGAGGTCGTCGATGTCAACGTGGGTGTGGGTACCGGTCTGGCCGTGGTCCGAAGTAATCACAATCAACGTGCGCGCCAGGGTGCCGCTCCGGTGCAGCTCCCCGATCAGCCGACCCAGGCCGGCGTCGAAGCGGCGGTAGGCTTCATGGCTCTGCTCAGTCTGTGGTCCGAAGCGATGCCCCAATTCGTCGATGGCGGGGAACACCGCGTGCACCGACGGGAAACCGCGCTGCCAAGCGCGGCGCACGGCCGCCTCCGCCTGCAAGTTCGACGCATGCCAGTCGGTGGTGGCCAGCGCTTTCAGAAAGGTCGCGCCCTTGGAAAAACGGGTCATGCGCGCGCGCGACGGGCAGCCGCGCACAAACCAGGTGTTCACGTCGGCCAGGCCGGGTATGTGGTGAAAGAGGGTGCGCACCACAGCCGGTATGTCGCGTTCCAGTTTGGCCGCGCGCCAGGGCGCCATGTACGAGCGCGTGCGAAAGAGAAAGTTTCCGTGCTTGCCCGTGGGGCGCTCGGCCCAGCGAATCCCCGGCAGGTTGGCGCGCCCGGGATGCAGGCCGGCCAGAAGAGGGAGGTGCGCCGGGCCACTGACCGAGGGGAACACCGAAGTCGCGGAGCGTAGGCCGCCGCACTCGACGAAGTGCTGGCGTAGGGTTGGCATCTCGCCCGCCAACGCCAGACGCTCCACCACATCCCAGCGCGCCCCGTCGGCCAGGATGGCGAGCACGCGATCGAAGCGAGTCGGCTCCGACATAGTATCCGTCTAGCACGGATTCTCCCGTTTCGTCGGGATTGGGTAGGTGTGGGTGAAATGGGCGCGGCACGGTAGACTGGATCGCCATGGATCGCCGTCATCCGGCCTTGACTGGGCTCTGCCTGGCTCTCTTGCTAGCTACGGGGGCGCGAATTCCGAGTGCGCGCTCGCTGCCGGCAAGCCGCCAGGCCGGTGACCCTTCCCATGCCCCATCGTCTCTGCCCATGCCGGCGCCGGAAGCAGCCGACGTCAAGCAGCGCGGGGTGGCGCTGGGGCTCTTCGCCGAGGACGTCAGCTTCTCCTACGCGCCCTTGCTCAACGAGATCGCAGCCCTGGGCGCGACCCATGTGGCACTGGTCGTGCCCTTGTACCAGACGCATGCAGCCTCGACCGCGCTCAAGCTGCACACACGACTGTCGCCCACCTTGGAAGCCATCGCGGACGCGATTCGGCTCTCCCGCCGGGCCGGCTTGGAGGCCACCCTGTTCCCCATCGTGCGGCTGTCCGAGCCGCGCAGCCCCAAAGAATGGCGGGGCACCCTGGCGCCCGCGCATCGGGATGCGTGGTTCGCCAGCTACGGCGAGCTGCTGGCAGACCTGGCCTCGTTGGGCGCGCTGACCGGAGCTTCGCGCCTCGTGGTGGGCAGCGAGCTCTCGTCGCTGGACGGCGACCTTGCGCACTGGCGACCCCTGGTCGAACGCATCCGCGCCCTCTTTTCCGGCACGCTCATGTACTCGGCCAACTGGGACCACTATCAGGACGTTCGCCTCTACGAGCTAGTCGACGAGATCGGCGTGGTCGCCTATTTCAATCTGCGCGAGCCGGACGGCCCCAGCGACGTGCCGGCGCTGACCGCGCGCTGGCGCAGCCTACGGCGGGAAATCGAGTTCAACCTGGCCTCATACCAGAAGCCGTTCGTGTTCAGCGAATTGGGCTACCGCTCGCGGAGCGGTTCGACCGCTGCCCCCTGGGACGAGGTCAAAGGTGGCGTACCCGACGTGGAAGAGCAAGCGCGCGCCTTCCAGGCTTTCCGGCAGGCGTGGACCGCACCCGGGCAATCCCCCTCGCGCATGGCCGGCCTCTACCTGTGGAACTGGTACGGCTGCGGCGGGCCCGATTCCACCAGCTACACCCCACGCGGCAAGCCTGCCGTCGATGTTGTCCGGCAGATCCTGGAGGAGATGTAGCAGCGCCGGGCTGCAGATTCAGCTACTCGATCGGTGGGTAGTCGGGCTCGGGCTCAGGCTCGGGCTCGGCCGAAGGGGCGCGCTGCGCGCCTAGAGACCACATGCTTAGCTGGGCCGACAGCCCCGCCTCGACCACCATGGCCACGTCCCAGAAGCCAAACAGCCCGCGCAACTCGGCAGCGAGCGCGAAGTAGTTCGTGAAGTGATAGGTGACACCGCCGCCCAGGCCGGCCACAAAGGGACCGCTGCGCACGGTGTCGCTGGTCTTGAAGTCGGCGTTGGGGTTGCTGGTGCTGGGGTTCTTGTCCACGAAGAGACGAAGGGCCGTGCCGCCACCCAGGGTGCCGGTCCCGAATAGCTGCAGATTGCTCGCGCGTCCGAAGAGGCCGTCATAGAGCAGAAACATGCGGCCGAGCACGGCCCAGGCCCATTCCTTGGGAGGCGTGCAAGCACCGTTGCACCCGGCTCCCATGTCCGCAGGCAGGTATTGCAATCGCCCCTGCAATGAGAACATGATGTGATCGGTCCATTGGTAGCCAATCTCGGGCAAGAGGTGCAGCCAGCGGCCAAACGACCCACCTGACACCTTCGCGCCGGTGTAGACTTCCGGGACTCGGGTCGGGAACCAACCGTAACCTGTACCCATGCCCACGCCCAGCCACAAGCTCCGCGCTGGACTCCGGCGACCTTCGTTCCTCTCGGCGTTTTCAGCCGCGATTTGGTTGTGGATGCGGGCCAGTGGGTCGTCGTCCGCCACCGGTTGATCTGTGCCGCCTATTCCGGCCGCGCCTGAGCCGACCTTTCGGATAAGCACGATATTTGGGCTCTCGTCGGTGCCGTTTGATGCCGTGACCCTGTTGTTCGCGTTGTACGCCTGGGCAAAGAACTGCAACGAGCTGCCCTTCACTTCGGTGGCCTGGATCTTTGCGACGTACCAGCCCTTGGGCGAGCGGTTTGCGTCGATTGTGAGGAAGCGGTCAGTGCCCGATGGCCGGTATTGGAGAACGACGCTTTTCGTTGCCAACGCCGGCTTGACTGCGCAGCGAATGATGAGTTCGGTGCCTGCCTGCACCTCGGAAGGGGTTGGGCAAAGAAGTGGGTGCGGAAAACGGGTCGGCAGGTCGGGCTCGGGCGGCGGCGGTGGCGGCCCCGGTGGCTTCTTCTTTGCCTCCAGCGCAGTGGCTCCTTTCGAAGCCTTAGCGGAGCCTGACGATTGTGCATCGGACTTGCTCTTGCTCGGCGATTCCGCGGTGGTGGTCTGCGCTGCGGGCGCTTTCTTCTTGACCAGCGCGGAGGTCCGCCGCGCGGTCTTCGAAGACGTCCCGCACGCGGGCGCAAGCAGCAAGAACGCGCAGCTACCCAGAAGACAGTGTCGAATGGTCAGTTTCAAGCCCGGCCTCTTTGCGGATGGTGGATTGTGATGTTGCCTTGCCACGCAGTCGACCATTTCCCCCCCCGGCTCAATTTGGTTGTCGCGTGGGGAGCCGGCCGGCTTCGCCGGCCGCGCACCATCGCGGGAGGGTTTGGGAACCCTTTGAGGGTTCCCATATGAATTCGAGGTAAGCATTGGTAGTCATCATCAATATACTTGACTACTTGGCTGGTCCGCCCACTTCCGGTTCCAGGCGATTAGGCTTTGCCGAGCGCGGGCGGTTCTCAATAATCAACGACCACCAAGCTGGTCGATTCTCTTTTGTGTGAGCGCGCGGTCCGGCGCGTTGGGTGAAGCTTTGAGGTAGAGTTTGTAGTGGTGCACGGCCTGGGCCGCATTGCCAGCCTGGGCATAGGCCATGCCCAGCCCGCGCTGGCTCTGGGCGTCCTTTGGATTCAGCCTCAGCGCCTCTGAGAAGGCCAGAACGGCCTCGACCGGCGCGCCATTGAGAAGCTTGGCATTCCCTCGCTGATAGGCCTCGGCGGCCTCCTGCGCCCTGTTGCTGGCAAGCTTGGCACTAGGTGTGGCAGGTTGCGCTGGCTTCTTCTCGGGCCTCGGCACAGCCAGCCCGTTCGATGGTCGGTCGGCAACGGGTTTCTCGACGGCGGGCTTGGGCGCCGCCGCAGGCTTCTGAGCGACCGGGCGTTCAGCAGGCGCTGGCTTCTCGGCCGCGACTTTCTTCTCCGCCGCCGGAGTTGGTGCCAGGGCGGGCTTCTCTGGCTGAGCGGGCTTCTCGGCTGGGGCGGCGATCTGCTCGACCGCTACCGGCTGGTTCTTCGCCGGGGCCGTCGGCTTCGCTTCAGCCGCCGGCTGAGGCTTGGCCGGTTCTGCGACTACAGCGGGAGGGGCCGGCTTCTTGGCAACCGCAGCCTGTGCGGACGCGGCGGCCTTCTCCATGGACCTGACCGGGGCCCGCATCTGCTCCGGAACGGACCGCTTCTTGCCACCACCCGCAAAGACGGCGATTCCCACGGCCGCCAGCACGCCCACGCCGCCGGCAACAAGCAGAAGGTTGCGCCGATCTCTGCCCGCTGTGCCTTTCAGGCGTGCTGCTAACCCCAACGAAGGCGCCGATCCCGCCCATTCGGGGACGGCTTCGGACGCCTTGACTTCCCCGGACGCTTCGTCGCGGGCTCGTGCTTCGGGTGGTCCATTTTCAGCCCTGGGCACCACACCCGCCTCCGAGACGGGCGCAGCGGCGGGAGGCGCTGCCGCGGCCGCAACACCACCTGCCGGTGCTGCACCGCGATCGAACGACAGGTCCACCGCACCCGGGGCTGGACCGGTTGCCTCGGCTGCGGGCCGCTCCGGGAGACGCGCAGCCGCGGCGGCTGACTCGGGAGCGGGTGGAACAACGGTTGGGGCCATCACAAACTCCGCGGTCGCGGTTCGACGCCTAGTCGCCGCTCCGGCGGTTGCAGCAGCCGGCCCTGGGGGCGCTGAGGCACCTGCCGGGCTGGCGGGCTTCGGCGACAAAACCGGCTGGCCGCTTGTTGGAGATCGGGCCATCGCGGGTCTTGGGTCCCCTGGAGTCGTGCCAGAAATCGGCCGGGACGCGACCGACCCTGACAAACCGGGCTTGTCAGTTGCCAAAGGGCCGGGCCGCACAGGCACGGCGACTGATGGGGCGACTGGTCTAGCCGGCATCCCAGGCACGGGACCACCGCCCCACATCAGGGTCTTGGCGGGCGAGACCGGCCTGCTCGCGCTAGGGCGGCCCGCGACCGGGGACGCGATGACAATTGCCCTGCCACAGGCCTGGCAGAGAATCACTGGCTGTGCCGTTTCCGGCTGGGTCGCCGGGAGCGGGGCTTGGCAGTAGGGGCAGTTTGATGGCGTCATTTGGCGGGCGAAGTGGGTGAGGGTGGTGGTGGCAAAGCGACCGTGTTCGCGGTTGGCGGAGGCGGTGTCGGGGCCGGCGGCCATGCCGGCGCCGGAACCGGGGCCGGAGCCGGGGCCGGTGTCGGTGCTGGGGACGGCGGCCATGCCGGCGCCGGGGCCGGGGCCGGGGCCGGTGTCGGTGCCGGGGACGGCGGCCATGCCGGCGCCGGGGCCGGCGTCGGCGGCCATGCCGGCGCCGGGGCCGGGGCCGGTGTCGGTGCCGGGGACGGCGGCCATGCCGGCGCCGGGGCCGGGGGCGGTGCCGGGGCCGGGGCCGGCGGCCATGTCGGCGCCGGGGCCGGTGTCGGGGCCGGCGGCCATGCCGGGACCGGGGCCGGCGCCGGGGCCGGGGCCGGTGTCGGTGCCGGGGCCGGCGCCGGGGCTGGCGCCGGGGCTGGTGTCGGGGCCGGCGCCGGTGCTGGTGTCGGGGCCGGCGCCGGGGCCGGCGTCGGGGCCGGCACCGGGGCCGGCGCCGACGGCCATGCCGGCGCCGGGGCCGGCGTCGGAGGTGGCGGCGGCGCGGTCGGACCGCCACCGGAGAGAGCAATGCCGATCAGCCTGTCCAGAGAGTCGTTGACTACATCACTCCGCAGTCTCACTTCGGCGCGACCGATTAGCTTACCCTTCTCGGCGTCGAAGAGCAGGATGAGTAGCTTGACCGGACCCTTTCTCTTCCCCTTGCCGGCGCGCTCCATCTCAGCCCACAGCAGGCGGTCGCCACCCAGCAACTTGGCCACCTTGCCGTAGCACTCGTCATCCGCCTTGGCACAATCGGCCTGCCCCTGCGCTGTCTCCATGCTGATCGCGGCGACTGTTCTTTCATCCACACCAGGTACCAAGGCCTTCGCCAGCTTCTCGTTGAGTGCCGTGGCCACGTTGGGCAGCAAGAACTTCTCGGCCGGCAGCAGGACGAGCTTCACCTTCTTGGCTGGCGGTGCTGGGGGCGGGGGCGGGGGCGGAGGAACAATGACCGCGAGCGGTGTCGGTGGTGGAGGCGGGCTGGAAGCGCAGCCGGGCAACGTGGTCAGTACTAGTCCGGACACCAGAAAGAGTTTGACGGTTGAGTTCACGGTCATCTCCAAGGGCTGAATATACCCCCCATCCGAGGCAAGGGGACCATCTGGATCGTCTTCTATCACCCCTGACGGCGGCTGGCGTGGCCCGCATTATGGCAAGCCACGGCAATCGATTCCAGTGGTCTGCACGAGCCGAGGTTTGCTGGTTACTAGCGTTGCGAACCAAGCAGAGCCCGCGCGTTCTCCCAGAGAAGTCGGCGCTCACGTTCCGGCCCGAGATCCAGCGCTCGGGCCAGGTGGAGGGTCTCGGCCTGGCTGGTCCAGGGCGAGTCGGTGCCGAAGAGAATGCGGTCTGCCGGGTGTGCGGTGAGAAACTCCCGCCCCCGCGCGGGGCCAAGCCATTCCAGGGACATGGAGATCTCCATGTAGATTGGCTTGCCGAGGAGGTGGCGCTCGACCTCGTCCCAGTCTTCCCACGCACCGGTGTGCGTCGCCACGAATCTAAGGTTAGGCACCTTGTCGAGCAGACGCACGATGCGCGCCGGATCGGCCTTGCGGTCGCGAGGAAATGCGAAATCGAATCCGGTGTGACAGACGACCAGCAAGCCCATCTGCTCCAGCACGCGGAAGAAATGGAAAAGCGCCGGATCGTCAATTTCGAAGTCCTGGTAGTAGGGGTGCAACTTGATGCCAAGCAGACCCGCTTGCGCTACCAACTGCGCTTTGCCCACCGGATCCGGTCCCTTGGGGTGGATCGAGGGAAGCGGGACGATCCTCTCTGAGGCGATCTGGCGGGACCAGTTGAGGATGGGTGCGAATTGCTCCGGCTTGGTCGCGATGGAGCACACCACCGCACACTCGATGCCTACACGGTCCATGGAAGCCAGCAGGGAGGAGACCTTCCCGTCGAGGAAAGCCTTGGCGCTGCCTTGCTTTTCCAGGTGTGCGATGGCCCGCTCGGCCAGGCCGTCGGGGAAAGCGTGCGCGTGAAAATCGACGATTCGGTCTAGGTCTGTGTCGTTCATGGCAGCTTCCTCGATTCCGAGTCACCTTCGCAGGGGTGTCAAATTTGTGCCGGTACCCAGCGAAAACAGCGTCACTAGATTGACATTATACGATGGGCCAATACTTGTCCTGCTATGCACATCCCGGTGCTTGAGTCCCGAAGTTGCCATTTATCGGCCATTTTTTTCATGCCGCATTGAGCGTGCTCTGCCCTAACCTCTCAATATCGCTGAAGGCCAGATTGTGCATGACATTTGCTTGGTATTGGAGATCACGGGTTCAATGTCACCAAGCGCCAATAGGGAGTTCCTGACCAGGTTCATTGCCTCAACCAAGAGAAGACTCGAAAGAGCGCAGAAGGTCATTGATTCTCCCGAGCATGCGGACGGCAGGGCTCTGGGCATGGACATCCACCTGATTTGGGGCGAGGCCGCGATGCTGGACTTGCCCCAAATTGCGCAACGGGCCCGTGAAGCGGAGGCTGCGGCGCGACGTCTCGGGGCTCAAAACACGGCCGAGGCTCGGATCGCATGTGCGGCGGCTGTTCGTGCCATGCGCGAAGGGCTGGAGCTTGAGGAGGCGCGCTGGACCGAGCAAGCCGGGCTGGAGCATGGCATCGAAGGTCATCCTTGCCGCGTGCTTGTGGTCGACAACAGCCCATTTGCCGCCCAGGCGCTTTCGCACGTGTTCGAGCGCAACGGATTCGAGGTCCGCACCGCCATCACCCTCGGCGAGGTGCTTGATCTGTGCGCGACGTTCGGACCGAGCATCCTCGTGACTGACGTGCACATACCCGCTCTGGACGTGTCCGACCTGTGCGACCGCTTTCGCGCCGCCATGCAGGGCCGGCGAATCGGGATCGTTCTGGTTTCCGCGCGTTCGGACGCCGAGCTGCAGAGCTGCTTGCACGCCACGGGCGCCGACGACTTCGTTCCCAAGTGTGCGGGCACGCGTGCCGTGGTCAGTCGCGTGCTGGCCTTGTCGAAAGATATTTCGAGCTAGTTCCGCAACGGCCAGCTCAAAGCGCGCAGGCGAGCACGGCCCATTTCGCCGAGTGCGATCCGAAAATCCGACAGCCCGATGCGCTTGTGCGGGTTGCGGCGCAGGCCCATGGCCAGAAGGTCGGCAAGGGCTGCTGCCTGACCGTGTTTGCGCAGCCAGCGCAACGATTCGGGGCCCTCTTCATGGGTGAGATGTGCGGTAATGATCGCGGGCAGACTGTCCCCACTAAAGAGTGTGATTCCAGTCAACATCTCGTAAGCCAGACAGGAAAAAGCGTACACGTCCGTGGCCAGGGGGTCTACGTGATCGCCGAAGCTCGCGATGTCCCAAACCTCAGGCGCGCCATAGTAGGGACTGCCGCAGCCAGGACGCACCTTGCGACCGGCCAAGCCGAAGTCCACCAGCACGGGCGCGACGCTGGGGGCTTGCCGGCTGCGTGTCCGTGGGCCGATCTCGTCTGGGTAGCGCAAGATCACGTTGGACGGTTTCACGTCCAGGTGGCCAATGCCCGCGCCATGCATCGCCTCCAGACCAGCCGCCAGTCCGTCGAGAATATCCAGAGCGATGGGCATGGACATGGCTCGCTTGTCGAGCAGACGTTCCAGGGTGGGGCCCTGCACCAGCTCCATCACCAGGATGGGCTTGGGCTTGGCGCCGGCATCAAAGGTGACGAACCCGGCCAGATTCTTGTGACCGGGCAAGGTCAGAAGCGCACCTGCCTCTTCGCGGAAGAGACGAAGGAACTCCTCTTCGGACAGGATGCGAGCCACAGCGCCATTGTACGCGGGTACCTTCAGCGCAAACGTCTCCGCAGATTCTTCGTGGCGTTCCTCGGCCCGGCGAGCGACGAAAACCGATCCGCCTGCGCCCGTGCCGATAGGTCGCAGGACGTAAAATCCACCGAGGGTGCGGCTGGGCGGCAGCCAGGGCGGCAGGGGGAGCTGACGCCCTACCCTCGCGACCCGGGCCATCTCGCCCGAGGCCGACAAATCGCGAGGCAGGCGCCCGATGCGTAGAAGAACGCGGCCGACCACTTCGGCGAAGAGCGGCGGCAGGTCCTGGCGCACCGCCTCGGCAGCCACGGTAGCGGCAGCCCCCATGCCCTCATCCTTCTCCAGCAAGGCGCGTTCAACCCAGGCGTCCAGCTTGCGCAGGCCACGCGTCGATGACGACGGGAAGAAGCCCTCGCGCAGGCCGGTACGCCGGGTGGCGCCGGCGATGAGACGAGCCGCGTAGGTGATGGCTCCGGCCAGCCGGTCGAGCGCGGTGCCGTCGTCGCCGCGACGCAAGTCGGAAACACACTCTGCCTCGGTGAAAGCCTCGAGCGCGCGCGTGATGCCGAGCAGGCCACGGCGCAGGCCTTCGACCCGCGCCGAACTGCCCGGAGGCAGAGCCTCCGCGACCCCGCGCAGGCTGTCCACCAAAGCCTGCTCGTCCGCATGACGCCCGCCGCGCTCCCCCACCAGAAGTGCCACCTCAGCCATGGCCGCAAACAGCTCCCTGAACTCCGGCGCCATGCACGCCTCGGCCAGACAGCGCAGGTCAAAGGCGCTCTGTACGCACCAACACGCGGCGATGAACGCATCGGACAGCTCGTACACTTGCTCACGCACGACTGCGTCCGCAGCACGGGCCAGGGTTGCACAGGTCAGCCGGCGCAAGGGCGTCACCGTGTCGCCGCGCACCCGCTCACACAGCATGCGGAAGGTGTGCGTGCAACGGCTGCGCACGGGAATCGACGGCTCGTCACTGGCGCCGAATTCTGCGTCCACCAAGTGGAGCAAGGTCCGCAGTTGACGAAAGCGCAGAGTCACATGCGGGATGGTCTTCTCGGCGAGAGGCTGCTGTTCACGGCCGAGGAGCCAGCTCCCCAGTAGCCACAACATGTCCGCCAGGGGGCCGTCGGGGCCGGGAGCCTCGCGGCTGCGTACCGTGATCAGATCGGACAGGGTGGAGGTCTGCAAGAGCCCGGCGTCCAATTCACGCAAGGCCCGGAAAAGGGCCTGACGATCCGCCGGCGTTGCGTCGCCGGTATTCTCCAAGGTGTCGATCGCCTGGTTGGCCGCGGCCAGTGCCGCGTCGGTGGCTGGGCTGAGATCGCGGCCTTCGGCGAAATCCCGCAGGGCGGCCGCGAGCGTGGTGCGCAGCGAAGATCTCGGGCCGGAGGCACTCATGTCCAAGTCGTCAGTCAGCGCCTGAACGAGTGCCACAGCTCCGTCATCATCGGTGGGCGCGGTCGCGCGCAGAGTCTCCACCGCACTGAACGCCGCCTGGGCCCCGATAGGGTTGCCCGCATGCTCCTCGTGCAAGTCGACGAGCGCCTCGATGGCCTCGATGCCACCCACCAGGACGAGTTTGGTCAAGAGCTCCTCCGACGCCTCAGGCTCTTCTTCCACCGCGCGCGAAAGGCCGAAGATCATCACCGAAGCTACACCGGGATCCTTGGCTGTGATCTCGCTGGCCAGGATCTCCAAACAGCGCGCCAGGGCTTTGTCGGGATCGTGGGAAAGCGTGGCGGCCAGCGAGGTGGCGGCGCGCCGCCATTCGCTGGGACCCAGGCGGGGCTGAAGGTCGCGATCGATCTCCTCTGCGCGCATCGGCACGGCAGCGGCCAGAAGCCCACGCGCGGCGGCCACGTGACGCCACACCAGCGACTCGCGATCGCCGATGAGACGGCTCCACGCCGCACGAACCGTCGGGCGCTCGAAGACACGCACGCCGCTGTCGTCACCCTCCTTGGCACGGCGGGCGGCCTCGCGCGCGGCCCGTTCGAGCAAGCGCCCGGCCAGGCGGCGAGAGGGCAGAGTGCCCAAAGAATGGGCGGTCAGCCATTCGCGTTCCAACCCCGGCCTAGAGATGAGCGCCAAGGCCAAAGTGTCCGCGCCTGTGCCCGCCACGATGGGCAGGCGCAGCGAAAGCGCCACGCGGGCGCGCACCAGTGCGCCCCCGAGCGCCCGCGGCGAAGCCAGAGCGAGAGAGGTCGCGAGCATCACGAAGGTGGCCGCGTCCCCCTCGTGCAGGGCCTGCAAGACCCGCCGACCCAGCTCGCGCTTCTCCGGCCCGGGAGGCAATGCACCCGCCAGCTCGAAGAGCGCGGCCATGGCCACTGGTCGCGAAAGGAAGCTCACATCGTCGAGAAACCCGCTGGACACAGCCACCCGAACACTGTTCAGAAGTGGTTCGGTGGCCAGGCCTTCGAGCGGCGTGGGTTGCTGGTCCGAAGCAGCGACGGCCAAGCTGGCCAGACCCTGCCGCCACAGGGCACGGCGCTCCTCTACGTTCTCGCGCGTGTGGATCTGCGCAAGCCCTGCCAGGTAGTCGTGCGTGCCGTGCATGAGCCGCGACCTGGTAGCGTACCAGTGTCGCAAGAAAATGAACAAGCCGGCGTGGATTGTCGACGCTGCGCGCTGCGGCGGACGGTTGCGCCGAATGACTCTGCGGCCTCCCTTCTCCCCGTTCTCAGCGGCGAGCGGCTGTCCGGGCGAATTCGCCAATGCCGCCTGCGGCTGCGATGCTCCGCCGTTGTTGCGCCATCTCATTCTCCACCCTTGCCACCAAGGATCGAGAGGCGATGAGCGAATTCCTTACCGCTGCAGCCAGCCTGTGCATCTGCCGCGCCGTCTGGTTTGCCTGGCGGGCCACGCCGTCTGGCACTGGCAGCGAGAGCAGCAGCTCCTTGGCGAAGCGCGGATGGTGGCCGCCTTCCTGGCCGGCGGCCAAGGCCGCCTGCACGCGCCCAGACAGCAGGAAGGGAACCAAACCCGCGGCATCGAATCCGGCCCGACCGCGGAGGACGAAGAACTCCGTGCTGGCCAACACTGCGTTCCCGCCCAAGCACAGTGCAAAGAGCGCCTCATCGACCAGGGCAACCTGGCGAAGGTAGGGTCGCAAGCGCGAGATGATGACGTCGCCCGCCTGTACGCGCCGCTTCGCGCTTCCCATGTTCGCCGGTAACACCGGATCGTGTCGAAACACCACGAAACCCTCGTAGGCGTGCGTGGTATCGAGAATGAGGACCTGGCCCGGCAAGTTGCACGACCTGGCAGAGACGTTCTCGGTGACGATGTCCACCGTGTCGCACAAGCAGCGCCGCGCCACGACCGCGACGCGCCGGCGGGGATCGAAGTGTTCCGGCGCCAGCACCAGCCCGTCGCCCAAATCCGCCACGCGGCGTAGGATGTGGATGCCCACAGCTTAGGATCCCCCTCGCAGAAGCTCGAAGCGGCGCCGAACCAGTGGCGTGGCCTGGGCGAGGTCGTGGTCAACCGCTTCTCCATCCGGGGCAAAGGCAAGTCGACCTCGCTGGTCCTTGCCATCGCGTTCACTGATAAAGAACAGGATCTCCTCGTCGCGATGGTGGCGCGTGGGCTTCGGACGCTTGCAGCCGATGACCACGCAGGCCTTCTGGCTGGTGTGGGGCCGAAAGGTGTTCCGGCCCAGGCCGAGCACGGCAACGACGGCGACCTGTTCGAGCAGCCAGGCCCGCAAATGCGCCCATCCTTGCGCGCCAACCTTGTTGTGGGGAAGCACGATGGCCAGACGTCCTTGTGGCTTGAGAAGCTCCACGCAACGCTCAAGAAACAGGACATCGCGTTCCACGCGGTGGCCGCGCGCAAGCTCATATGCGTCGGTGTACTCGGAGCCCACATCCCCAGCAAACGGCGGATTGGTCAGCACAACATCGAAACCCCGAAATCGCGGCTCTTGTGCGCGCATGAGGTCTTCCAGAACTGGGGCCGCCCCGGCTCGCAGCCGCGGCTCGGGGCGTCTCAGGCTGTCGACCCGCATCAGGCGGGCGGTCGCCTGACCACTGGCAGCCAGCATCACGCGGGCAACACGTAGGGCGCGAGGATCCTGATCAAATCCCCACACCGAGCACTGAGGGGCCTGCAAAAGCGCATGGCGAAGAAAGCCGCCCGAGCCGCAGGCCGGATCAACTACGCGCTCTCCCGCCGTGGGCCTGACCATGGCGACCACTTCTGCGATCACGTGCCTGGGTGTGAAGTACTGGCCCTTCTGGCCTTTGGCGACCTTGGCGACCATGAACTCGAAAATGGCATCGAGCCCGACCAAATCATCCGCCAGTAGTCCCACGCGATTCAGCACGGAGGCACAGCGCACGAGTTCGGGGCTGCTCAGGCGGGTGGTGGCCCCGGGCTCAAGAATCCCGCTCCATCGCTCGCCCGCGACCCGCAACAGCCGGTTGATTTCGCACACAGCTCCGTCATCGCGCTGTCGCGCGAGAAAGGCTGCCCTAGCCGCGTCCCTCTCGTGCGCCAGCTTCGCCACCAGCAGCTTCAATGCCTCCTCGAAAGCGTCTTCACCGCTGTGGGCGCATATGATCTCGTCGAGTCGAAGGGCTGCAGATTCCCAGTCGCCGTGACGAAACCGGTGGCGTCTGGTCATGGGGCAACCGCGGCTCCAACGGCAAGGCAGAACCATAGAAACCGTTCCATGCGAGTGAGCTACTACCTGACTACCCAGGCCGAGTCCACCGGGTTGCGGCCCTGTCCGTCGATGCTGCGCGGCTTGCTGACGCACGTGTAGGACAGAGTCTGACACTACAGTGCGATGCTGGCGTACACCGGTTTCAGCATCACGTCTGACTGCTCCCGGGACCGGCGGCGCGTACGCTGTCAAGCGTGGAACCCTTCCTGTTGGTTGAGTGCAACCGCAGCGCTGATTGGAACACCGATCTCCTGGCAAGCGAATCCAGCCGATCCTGGCTGAACGCGCCTGCCTGGCAACGGACTGACCGAAGGCCGAGACCAAGTTGGCTGCAAACAGCCTGCCCGGCGTCCCTCCCTCCCACCCCAATAACCCCGACCCCAAGCGACGCCTGGCAGTCTGCGCGCGGCTGCCGTCCCGACCCGCTCCCAAGCGCCGTGCGGAGAGCCTCCGACGGCTTTCCGCACGGTCGCTAGGAGTGTTCCGCTCTCGCTCCCGTCTCCGATCTCAATAATCCGGCTCTCTCAAAACCTCACGTGGTTAAGGGACCGGGGACGGGAGGGAGAGCGGAATGCTATGGCGGCGCCGTCGCTTTCCGCCTATGCCGCCGCCACAGCGCAAAGGCCAGGCCGGTGACGGCGAGCACCCAGATGCCGAAGAGCACAGCCGAGGTGTAGGGGAATGCTAGCCGAACCGACGAATTGGGCGAAAGCAGGGTGGGCAGCGCGTGGCGATGGTCGAGAGCGAGCAGGTCCATGAGGATGGCCACCGTCGAGTGCACGAAGAACCCTGCCCAAATGCTGCGGGTTTTCATCGACAGCGAGCCCAGCACCACGCCGGCCACCAGGGCCCCGCACGCCTCAAGGTACGGCTTCGGGAAGTGAATCATGACGTAGGGACCGACCATGAAGAAGATGGCGTTGCTGCCCAGGCCGCGCGATCCCCGGACCCAGAAGCCGCGAAAAAACACTTCCAGGGTGAAGAATTGGCCCAGGTAGACTGCCTCCCAAACCGCGAGATCGAGCCAAGAGCGACTGGCCAAGTGGTACATGGGGTAGTAGGTCCCGAAGTCGCCCATATGGGCTACCAGCGCCAGGACGGGAATCACCACCGCCAGGCACAGAAGATAGATCCACGCGTGTTCCAGAAAGCCGCGCACACGCAGGCCTAGATCAAGAGGATTCTCCTTGAACAGCAGAGGCCAAACCGCCAACGGCAACAGGTAGGCGATGTAGCGCGACAGGCCCCAGTAGATGCGCCAGTAGAGATCCTCGTACAGCCAGACCTGGAGAGTCTCGGGATGAGCTGCCTCGTATTGTTTCAGGGCCGGCACGATGTGTGCGTCGAAGAATTCGAGGCTGCCGAAGTAGTTGATGAGGATGAGACAAAACGCGCCCAGCACGAGGGTCGCTGGAGTGCGCGGGTCAAGGCGACCATCCCGATCCTGGCGATGGGCTCGCGCCGCGGCGTCGAGGGTCGCCCATGTGTCGCGAAAAAACCAGACGACGACCGGCGCAAAGCCGGCCAGCAGGATGACCGAGACCACGAATTGGCCAAGCGAACTGTTGAGAATATTCATCCTTGCGGGGGCTGGTTATCCCGGATTTCCGGGTTTCCCACAACACGCGCCATCACCGCGTACGCGTTGACCCCGCCGCCAGATCGTGGCAAGACACCTCGTCATGCCGGTAATCAAGTCGATCAAGGACATCGTGGTGGGTCAGGCCTTGCGCTTGGCTGGCAACCCGCGCGTGAGCAAGCTCGCCAGCGACCCCCGCCTGATGAACGCGGCCATGAAGGCCCTGAGCCTGGGCGGCACCCTCAAGTCCGGGATGGACAGGGCCGGAGGCCTGGCGGCGGGTGTCCTCGGCTTGGCCACGCAGCAGGAGGTTGCCAACCTGCGCGCCACCATTGCGCAGTTGGAAGACACGGTGTCCACGCTGGAGGCCAAGACTGCCGCCGCCCGGACCCTGCCTTCCCCGTAGATACAGTCTGTCGGTGAATTGTGGGCCTGCGCCTTACTGCGGGCAAACAGGGGCGGGTCCCAGCGGTGGCAATCCGAAACATGTGTGGGTCTGGCCAGAGCCGTTCAGGCCCAAGCAGGTTGGGGCCGCCCAGCAAATCTGTCGTTCGGCGCCAGGTTCACAAGCTGCCACCAAGCGCCCTTGCGGCTGGCTGACATTGTCTATCTCGATGCGAATGTCGGCCAGCGCTTCTGTTCCAATCACGCCATCAACCTGAGCACCCGATGGGAAGTCTTCGTTGAGGTTGCTGATAAGGTCGCTGGTGTCGCTCACGATGGCCGCGGGCAGGTCAGAACCGATCTCCAAGTACGCAGCAGCTGGCAGGGCCACCCCTCCGCTGACGTCGCAAGGCTGGAAACAGGCGCCACTGTCCTGGTTGGCCAGCGTCCATTCGATGCGACGGGCTCGCGCCAGCTCGGCGCAAGCCCCTGGCCACGCCTCACCTGAGTCGCCATCCACCAACGCCAGGCGCGACACGGTCACCCAGTGCGCGGGGATCGGGTCGGCGACCAGGGGCGAGTAGAGCGCCGACTCCCCTGCCCCGAGAGGCGATGGCACCTGGCCACCCAGGCGCTGCCAGGCGCTCGCGCTCAGCACCAAAGGACCATGTCCCGTGCTGAGCGCGAGCAGAAGATTGGTCCCTGCGGCCTGCACTTCGACCTCTCCCGTGTTGCAGGTCTGCACGGGTCCGTTCGGATCGAATGCAGGAGGGTTGCCACACACCCGCATCACCACGCGGCTGGAAGGAGGACCCGGTCGCCCGCTCCCCGAGTCGGTGGCCGCCGCGGTGGCACCGCGAAGGTTGAACTTCACCACAGCGTAGCCGTTCGCCGCCAGATCAGCATCACCGGCCGGAAGGTCACCGTAGATGGTCATGGTGGAAGGCAGGTTCGGGTCGCTCGGAAGCGCGAATGCCAGCGAGAAGTTGTGCAAGATATCTCCCCCCAGCACTCCGGCCACCTGGGTGCCAGCGTCACCCACCGCGCCCGGGCAAAGATCGAAGAGGGTGACGCCGCGAAACCAGGCCCGCAGAGGCGCACTGTCCCCCGCTCCGAGCAACTGGACGTCCCCGGTATAGGCCACAGGCTCTGGCGTGGCTGTGGGGCAGACCCCGCGGTTCAGGCTGGACAGCAGGGAGCCCGTGTCGATGAGGAGCAAGGGGGTGTCGGAGCCAACTCTCACCCTGGCCAGGGTGGCCCCCAATGCCTGCCCACCAGGGGCGGTTGGTGCCCGCTGTAACTCAATGGGACGCGAGTCGTACTCGAACACCGGCTCGTCGCTGCAGCCAATCAGCGCGAGGAAAAGGCAAAGAGCGGTGAAGGGTCGCGCGCGCATGGTCTAGAAGTTCACCGTGGTCATGAGCCCCAGGGTTTGCTGCAACATCTTGTAGCTGCCGGCCGCCGTCGGGCGCGCCTGGCCTGCCAGGCGGGTCTGGCATGCGGGCAAGGACAGATCGCCAGCCGCCTGCGCGCAGGCTGTGGCTGCCGCGGGATTGAAGGTCGAATTGTTGACCGTCACAGGAAACATCCAAGCAAGGGCATAGCCGGCCGCGATCCGTAGGTGGCGCCCGAGGGTGAACTCGGTGGCTAGCGCAGGCTCGAGCTTTGGCCCATCCACCGCGGCGGCATTCACGTTGGCCTCGGGCACCGCCGAGGTTTCCAGGCGCAGCGTTCCGCTCCAGCGGAACCAGGTCCATGGTGCGTGAACCAGACGCGCCCGCATGTCCCAGCTATCCTGGAAACCGCGGTACAAGACCAACTGATCGGGAAGAGTCTTGCCAAGGAGTGTATCGCCGCTTGGGCCGACCAGGCGGATGGTG
>Ga0182011_10000886_pt1 | contig 26125 bp, 22 predicted proteins | sample 711E1DmetaG_FD_120481 | JGI IMG/M metagenome (GOLD analysis project Ga0182011, IMG submission 120481) | Permafrost microbial communities from Stordalen Mire, Sweden - 711E1D metaG | ecosystem: Environmental > Terrestrial > Soil > Wetlands > Permafrost | place: Sweden: Stordalen | collected...
AACGCAACGAATGCTCTCAGCGATGTGAGCGCCTGCGAAGGGTTCAAGAGGCCTTTTCCGAATATGAGCGGTGCGAAGACGATGACGTTCTTGATCCAGTGCTTCGGCCGGAGGAGGGCGACTGCGGCGGGAACCATCATGTGTTGGCTCATGTGGCAGTAACAGGCTGTTGCCGTGTGCGTCTGCCCCAAATGTGGTCAAAGAGGGGGCCAAAATCAAGTCGGACGTCGATTGACCCTCCCTCGATTTTTTCGTACACTCGGATATGCCGATCATTCTCCATCATGGACCCGCCCCCCCTCCTCTGCCGTTCGATGAACGCGTCCGCCGATCGCGGATGGAAGGGTGCCTTGTTGTTGTTCCGACGAAGCGGAGGATCCGTCATCTCACCAGGGAGATCATGCGCCTCTCTCCCGGGGCGGTGGCGCCGGCTCTCCCACTGCACACGATGGAGTCGCTCTGCCGCGCGCTTTATGCCGCCGCCCCCGGGTCCAGGACGGTGGTCGGCGGTCCTCCCAGGACGCTCCTGTTCCACAGGGCGGTCAGGTCGGTTGCCGGTGGTCTTGGATATTTTTCCCTCCGCGGAAAAGACCGCCAGCTCCCCCGCGGCACATTTGACCGGCTGATCGACGTGATCACGGCGTTGAAGGAGTCCGGCGTCTATCACGACATTCTTGCCGAAGAGCTTGCGCTCTCTCCCGAGGGGGAACAACCGAAGCTGGCCGATGTGGCGTCAATCTATGCCGCGTACGAGCGGGAGCTTGCCGCGCTGGATGCGGAGGACCTGGAGGGTCTCTACAGGGTCCTCTCACTCGTTATGTCTCCTGAGGATTTCGTTCATGCCTTCCGGCGCCTCTTCCCCGGGGTCGAGACGCTTTCGCTTGCCGGGTTCGACGAATTCTCAGTCCCCGAGGTCAGGATCATCCGCAGGATCTGCGAGGTGCCGGGACTCTCTGTCACGATGATGTTCGATTACCTCAGAGGGAATCCGGGGCTGTTCGGCCATCTGGAAGAAAACTACAGGCGATTCACCGAGCTCGGCTTTCGCGAGGCCAGCGGCGAGAAGGAAGCATCCGCTGCGGCGTTCTTCTTCGGCTGTGCGGCCCGGCCTCCCGAGGCGCGCCGGGCGGCGGAGCATATCGCGCGGAGACTCTTCTCGGCCGGGGATCCGTCCCCGAAAACGGACCTGCGCGGGAGCGTGACGGTCATGGCGGCGCGCAGCCGCGAGCACGAAGTGGAATGTCTCTGCAAGCTTGTCAAAATGCTGGTGGCGGAGCGCCCCTCGAGGGACCTGAGCGCGATCTGCATCGCGCTCCATAACCCGGGGAAATACACGGACATCATGCGGGAGCTCTTTGCAGAATACGAGATCCCGGTGAACATCACCGACAGGTTCGAGCTGGCACGTTCCCCCCTGACGGTGGCACTCCTCGGGCTCCTCCGCCTTCCGCTGCACGGATTCCGGCGGCAGGACGTACTCCGGATCGCCGGGTCTCCGTATATCACCGTGCCGGTCAGCGGCGCACCCTTCGATGCAGGAAACCTCTCATCGGTCGCCGTGAAGATACGGGCGACTGCCGGGCTCGGCGGCTGGCTCGGAAAGATCGAACGGGCGCGAGGGGAGGCGGACCGACATCTCAAGGAGGCAGTGGAGGAGTCGGAACGACGGCGGGCCTCCGCTCAGGTTGAGGCCTTCAGTAAGGCGAAAACGGACATGGAGTCGCTCGGCCGCGTCCTCGCCCCTTTCGATTCGGAAATGACCGCGGCGGAGTTCGAAGGTGAGATGCTTTCGCTCATGGCCCGGCTCTCCGTCCTCTCCAGCCTGATCGACCCGCGACTGCGCGGGACCCCGGACCTTATGGAGAAAGATGTGCGTGCGTTTAACGCCTTCCGCGACACACTCCATGCGGTCGCGATGACGGCGCATTTGCAGGACGGGCCGGATGCGCGCCAGGATCTCCGGGTGCATTTCGACAGGCTGAAAACAGCACTCGGCCAGGAGCGGTATAACGTCCGGGAGGCGTTCGGCCGGGGCGTGCTGGTGACCTCCATCGAGGAAACGCGCGAACTCCCGGTCGACGTGATGATCGTCGCGGGACTGGTCGACGGCGAATTCCCTTCCGTCTATCAGCCCGAAGTCTTTCTGAGTGCGCGGCGCAGGGGTGAGCGCGAGCGCCGTCATGTCTGGGAGAACAGATACCTGTTCTATCAGGCGGCGACAAACTGGACGGAACATCTCTACCTGACGTACCCGCTGCGGGAAGGGGAAAACGAGCTGGTCCGGTCGTCGTTTGTCGACGCATTCCTCAAATCATCCGAAGTGACGCTCTGGGAGAATCCGGAGGAGATCCCCTTTGCGGAGGACATATGCTCGCGTGAAGAGTACCTCCGGCTCCATAGCTCCCGGGAAGTGGACGAGCCGTTCCCTGAGCCTCTCCTTCCCGGCATGCAGGAGGAGTGGACCCGTGTCAGAGCTTCGAGGGACGTGGAACGGAACCGGAGGACCGGCCTGGGAAGCGAAGAATACGTGGGGATCATCGCCGGTGCGACAGGGGAAGAGGGACGGCGGCATCTTGAGGGTTTCCGTGACCGTGTCTTTTCCGTCAGTCAGCTTGAGACATATGCCGGATGCCCGTTCCGTTTTTTCTCCCGTTTCGTACTCCGGCTGCTTGAACGGGAGGAGTTCGAGGAGGGGATGACGCCGGTGGAAAAGGGGGCCCTGCTCCACGAATCGCTGTACGAGTTCTTCTCGGCCCGACGGGAAAGGAACGCGCCTCCTCTGAAAGGGGCTTCGCCCGCGGATTTTGAGCAGGCAGTGAGGGAACTGGTAGCGATAACGACTGTGAAAATGGAATCTCTCGACATCCCGGATGTGTTCTGGAATATTGAGAGGGAGCTGATTCTGGGGAAAGGAGATTCGGGAGAGGGGCTCCTCCGGCGATTCCTGGAAAACGAGAGGGGACGGGATGACGCGATGGAGCCGGGATACTTCGAGGTCAGTTTTGGCGGAACGCCGGGAACTCCCGGGACCTTCGACACGATTCTTTCACGGCCGGAGCCGGTCTCTCTCGGGGGAGCGCGTCTGCGCGGGAGGATCGACAGGGTCGACACCGGGGACGGGTTCTTCGCGGTGATCGACTACAAAACCGGACGGGATGTCCCCGGTCTCGGTGAAATCCGGGAGGGGTTGAGCCTGCAGCTTCCGGCATACATCTTCGCAAGCTATGAGCTCCTGAGAGGTGCGGGGCGCCCCGATCTCGCGCCGGCGGGAGGATTCTATTACCGGCTCCGCGATGAGGTCGAGCTGAAACCTGCTCTGGCGGCGGATGACTTCCGCGGCAGGGCGTTCCCCGCCGGATCCCGGTCCAGACAGGTCGTCCGGGACGAGACGGAGATCCGCGAAGTCATCGGAGAGACGGGGCGCTTCATCGGGAGCATACTCGACGGGATCACCGGGGGTCGATTCCCGCTTACGCGTCCGGACATGGTTCGAAAACTGTGCGGGCATTGCGGCTTCCGCACGGTATGCCGGATCCAGTCGCTGAAACACGTCACACCGGAATCGCCGGAGGAACTATGACTCACGCCGAGCAACATGCCCTCATCGTCGAATTGCGGGACTATGCGAGAAAGATGAAGAGGTACGAGCAGGAGGAATTCGAGATGTTCGTGAAACGCGACACGGACGACGAGGACCTGGATACCATGTCGCAGAAAAAGCTCATCCGCCTGTACGAACAATACATCGGACCGGTGGAGGATGGTGCATGAGAGCTGCTGTTGTCTTTCCGTTCGAAAAGACTGTCGAGGCGCATGGCTTCCTGCAGACCCGCCGGTCTTCCGGGAAGATCGTCGTCCTCGCCGGTACCTGAATTCCTTCTCACGGAGTTCCATGCCCCGAACGAATCCGCCCCGGGCAAACCCGCCCCGAACGTCTGCAGAGGAGCACTTCAATGCCGCTGTCGTCGTCTCTGCCTACCGCAGCGGATTCTTCCCCATGGCCGAATCCCGCTCGGGCCCGATCTCATGGTACTCTCCCGACCCGAGGGCGATCATTCCGCTCGAGGGATTCAATGTCCCGAGGAGTCTCCGCAGGGAGATGAAGCGTTCGGCGTGTACGATCACCGTGGACCGGACGTTCGATCAGGTCATCCGGGAGTGCGCCGAAGGGAGGTTTCCCGGCGGGACATGGATTTCCGGCGACATCATACGCGTCTACACGGAGCTCCATAGCATGGGAGTCGCACACTCCGTGGAGACCTGGCTGGAGGGGAAACTGGTCGGGGGGTTGTACGGCGTGGCACTCGGGGGGGCCTTCTTCGGAGAGTCGATGTTCAGCCGGATCCCGAACGGATCCAAATTTGCGCTCGTCTCACTCGTCGGGAGGTTGAACGCCAGAGGGTACCGCTTGCTCGATACGCAGATCATGAATGAGCACATGCGTCAGTTTGGCGCCGTCGACATCCCGAGAGACCGGTATCTCCTTCTCCTGGCTGAGGCCCTCTCTCTTGGCGTCCGGTTCCTTGACTGACAATAAGTCGTTGAGGATGAACGTGTTAAAGAGAAGGGGGTGCCGTCGTGTGACGGCGCACGTGAGGTGGGACACACATCAGAATCCGGATCTTTATTAATATTGATATAATTTCCGTTCATGTCGGTCCGTTCCTTCCCCACCACAGGCGGCGCCAAATCGGCCAATCTTCCGCCGCCGAAACTTCAAGGAGAACAATGGTCATGCTATCCTCACGCGGGGGCCAGAAATTCGATCGTGTCACAGTCACGCTCGTTCCGACGTCCGATGACCGGAGCTTCCGCAGCGTCCCGTCGACATTCAGTGCAACCGACTCCTCCTATCGGTGGCGAAGGGCCCAATCTCTGAGCTACATGATAGTGCCCAGGCGGGTCACGAGCGGCCGAATCGAAGTCGATGTTTTCGTCGACTCGGTGAAGAAGGGGAGTGCGCAGGCGAAAGATGTTCAGAAGGTCGTACAGGATCTTGTCAAATCCAAGATCGAGTCGGAATGGAAAGGCCTGAGATTCGGGGGGATCCGGCGGGCCGGCTCGGCGGTGCCGCCGCAGAAAGCCCTCGTCCGGGGATCGATTGAGGACATCCTCGGGGTCGCCTTCGACCGGTGATCGCTTCCGGGACCTTCCCCGCTCCCCGGTTCTGCGCCTGGGGTGTCATTGCGAGCGCAGCGAAGCAATCCGGCCAACAGGGTGCCATTGGGCAGCGAAGCGCACTCTGTGGGTCCCGGTGAGGTTTGATTCTCCTCACAATCGGACGGGGCTCGTTGGTATCCGGCTCCTGAGGCATGTTCCATTCATCCCGCGGGTTGTTGACGCGGGATTTTTCTTGTTTTCCCGCGGGGAATTTTGTTATTTATGTAATGAAACCAACAGTCAATTCGAGCGCCGCGCTCTCCGGTCTCTCCCCCGTGAAACAGGGGAAGGTCCGCGACATGTACGACCTGGGAGAGGACCTTCTGATCGTTGCGACGGACCGTCTTTCCGCTTTTGACGTCATCCTCCAGGACGGCATACCCAACAAGGGGAAGGTGCTGACGCAGATCTCCGCATTCTGGTTCCGGAAACTCGCCGGCGTGGCCGACAATCACCTGATCAGCACCGACATCAATGAATTCCCGGAACCGTTCCGGTCCCATCCGGGCGTGTTTGCGGGGAGGAGCATGGTCGTCCGCAAAACGCGTCCGCTTCCCGTAGAATGCATTGCCCGCGGGTACCTCTCCGGGAGCGGGTGGACCGAATACAAGCGTTCCGGAGAGATCTGCGGAATCAAGCTCCCCGCCGGTCTCAGAGAATCCGACAGGCTTCCCGCGCCCGTCTTCACCCCCACGACCAAGGCTGAGATCGGAGCGCACGACGAGAACATCTCCTTTGGAGATGTCATCGGACTCGTGGGAGAGGAGACCGCCGTCCGGCTCAGGGAACTCACACTCTCGCTCTACAGAACCGGTGCGGATTTTGCGGCGTCCAGGGGAATCATCATCGCCGACACGAAGTTCGAATTCGGTGTCGATGAGTGGGGAGGCATCATCTGGATCGACGAGGCATTGACCCCGGATTCGTCCCGGTTCTGGCCCATGGATCTCTATGCCCCCGGGGGGGCGCAGCCGAGCTTTGACAAACAGTACGTCCGCGATTTTCTCCTCTCGATCCGGTGGGACAAAAAGCCCCCGGGGCCGCGTCTTCCCGATGAGATCATACGCACGACCGCGCAAAAATACGAAGATGCTCTCCTGCGTCTCACAGGGACGACAGTACAATAGTCGCACGGCGACCCCCTGCAATTTGAAAACGAGCCGGTCCGTCTTTCGCTCCCGATCTGAACCGCCGCATCCCCCATGAGATTCACGCCCCATCAGGAACGTGCCCTCCAGCTCGACAGGCACCTCGCCGTGACCGCCAATGCGGGGTCGGGCAAGACGCAGGTCCTCGTGGAGAGGTACGTGCGACTTCTGATGCGGGGGATCCCTGTTGGCGAGGTTGTGGCGCTGACCTATACGGAGAAGGCTGCCAGTGCGCTGAGGCGGAAGATCGCCGACCGGGTTTCGGGAGCGCTCCTGGCGGCGGGGGACCGGGGAGAAGCCGCGCGCCTCGAATCGATCCGCGACGCACTCCCTGCGGCGTTCATCGGCACGATCCACGCTTTCTGCGCGCGCGTCCTCCGGGAATACCCTGTGGAAGCCGGCGTCGATGCGGCGTTCGGGATGATCGAGAAGGTGGACGGCGAGTCAATGCTGCGCGAGTGCATGACGGGGATCCTGGGGGAAGTCCTCCGGGACGGGAATCCCGAGATCCCCGGAGGCAGGCTCATGGATCTCCTCCGTTCGCTCGGGAGGCGCCGGGTGCTCCATCTGCTCGGAAGGCTCGTGGCGAAGCCCGATCTCCTGGAGATGTTCACAGCAGGGGGGGGTGTTTACGCTCAGTCCGATGAGACGATACTGGCATCATGGGAGAGAGCCATCCGGGAGTCGATCGAAGGAGACCTGAACTCCCCCCGGCTCCTCCGGGATCTGGAAGAAATCGTCGTTGCGTCGAATTCAAAGCGCCGCGGGGAAGCCCTCGAAGCGTTGGCGCGTATGCGCACCGGCGGTGATCTGGCGCTTCGCGCAGGTGCATTCGTCTCTCTCGCGGCGATGATGTTCACAAAGTCGGGGGGGATTCAGAAGAGGTTCCTCGGGGAATCGGAAGAGGGGGGACGTCTCCTCAGGAATGCGGAGAGAATTGCGGAGAGACGAAGGCTCCTCGATCCGCTCATCCACTCGGTCCTGACGGGCTCACTCACATCTCTCCACAGGGCTCTGCTTGCAGATACACGCATACTCCTCTCTCTGGCGCTGGCGGTGCTCGGGAGATACTCCCGGGCCAAAGAGGAAGAAGCGCGCCTCGATTTCGACGACCTTCAGCTGAAAATGCGCCGCCTCCTGGCCAACGGTACCGTCCGCGCAGATCTGGCCGGACGGTTCCGGTTCGTGATGGTTGACGAATACCAGGATACAAACACGCTCCAGCTCGGGATACTCCTCCCGCTCCTGGAGAACCTCTCGTCCGGCAATCTGATCATCGTCGGGGATCCTAAGCAGTCGATTTACCGCTTCCGGGATGCCGACGTCGAAGTGTTCGAGCGATCGCGCCACGCAGTTGCGAAGGCGGGCGGAGACGCCTCACTCATCAGCCTGGGGGAGAGCTTCCGTCCGCTCCGCGATATCGTTGCGTTCGTGAATCTTCTGTTCGGCGGGCTCATGGGCGAGGTGGAAGGGATACCATACGATCCGCTCGTGCGTGCCCGTATCAATGACGACCCCGGGAATGTCGAGGTCCTCCTCCCCCCCTCACCGGGGGAGGGGGGATCCTCGCAGGAAGAACTCGTCGCCAGGCGCATACTGGATCTCACCGGCGGCGGTTCGGTCGTGTACACGCGTGAAGAACACCCCCGTCCGCTGGCATTCCGGGACATTGCGCTCCTCCTCAGGAGCAGGAGCGGGCTTGAGGAATTCGAGCAGGCATTCATTCGCAACGGCGTCCCGTACGTTGTCAGCGGGGGCGTGGGGTACTTCCAGACCCAGGACGTGTACGACATCTACAACTACCTCCGTTTCCTCCTGAACAGGTCGGATGATGTTGCGCTGGCAGGCATACTTCGCGCCCCCTTCTTCAATGTCTCAGACGCCGCGCTTTTCGATCTGGCACGCTCGCGCAGCGGAAAAACCCTCTGGGATGCTCTTGCCGGCCCTGCTTCCCGGGGGGTCCCGTCCCTCGCGCGCGCGGCGGAGGTGATCGGGGGAGACCTGGTGCTCGGTGCACGGCTCCCGGCTGCGGAGCTTATTGCGCGGATCATCAGGCGCACCGGGTTCACCGCGGCGCTGGCCGGGACGGTGCGGGGGGGGCAGGCGAAGGCGAATCTCGGCAAGCTTCTGCAGATGGCGCGCTCGTACGAATCGCAGGGTTTTACTTCGCTGTATGACTTCGTAGCAAGGCTCGATCGCCTGATTGAGGAGGAGGAAAAAGAAGGACAGGCGGCAATCGAGTCTCAGACGGACGCAGTCCGGATCATGACGATCCACGCGGCGAAGGGGCTGGAATTTCCCGTCGTCATCGTGCCCGATCTGCAGAGACAGTTCCAGAGTGACGACGAACCCTTCCTCGACGCTGCAGTCGGCATCGGGTTGTTCGCCCGGGGTGAGTCTGTTGCCGCACCTCTTTCGGAGGTCCTGCAAGCGCAGGCCCGGCGCAAGTCGGCGGAGGAAGAGCAGAGGATCTTCTACGTTGCGTGCACGCGGGCGCGCGACCGACTGCTCCTGTCGGCGGACGGGGGCGGGGGGGAGCGCCCCGGGACATGGATGGGATGGCTTGTGCGCTGTTGCGAGGAGCGGGGTCAGCCAATCGTGCCCGGACCGCTCAGATTCGACGTCGTCACGTCCCGCTATGACGGGACCGCGACGACCGATGAGGCCCACACGCTCGTCGTCCCGGTCATACAGACGCTTCCTGCGCGCCCCGGATGTTCGCCGGGGCCCGTCACGGAGCGCCCCGGCGGCCGCATAGACATCGCCCCCGTCCCCTCCCGGTCGAAAGGGGAGATATTCTCAGCGAGCAGGATCCGCACGTACGACGAATGCCCCGCGAAATATTTCTTCCGCTACGTGCTCGGCGTTCCTTCCGGGGGGGGGCCTTTCGTACCCGGGACGGGGGAGGAATTCAGCGACGGCGACTATCCGGCGGAGCTTCGCGGCCGGGTCTTTCATGCGGTGATGGAGAATGCCGGTGATCTCCCCGGGGGGGGTCAGCCTGTCGACTCCGCGGTCCGCGCCGCCCTCGTGCGTGAAGCGCCGTTCACTGCGGCCGGCTATCCGTCGCTCGTTCCGGATGTCGCACGGCTGGTGACGGGGGTCCTGGACTCCCGGACGTGGAGGGAAATTTCCCGTGGGACGGACGTGCGGACCGAATACTCGATTTCCGCCTCGCTCGGCGAGGACTTCATCACCGGGACGATCGACCGGCTCTACCGGGCGCCGGACGGACTCTGGACCGTCCTGGATTACAAAACCGACAATGTCAGGGCCGCGGATCTGATGCAGCGCGCCGGGGCATACTGGGCCCAGCTCGATTTTTATGCTCTTATGGTCCGCAGGCTCTGCAATGCTCCAGCCGTCCGGATCCGGTTACTTTTCGCCCACCATCCGGATGTCGAGTTTCAGAAGGTCCTCGCTCCGGATGACCTCCTCCGCCGTGAGGAAAGTGTCGCCCGTATCATCGTCCGGATAAAAACCGGCGACTTCCCTCCATCGCATCCCCCCTGCCACGGATGTCCGGCGCACCCGCACCAGTGCATCCCCGGATGAATCAGGATATGCACGCCCGGCTCATACGGTAATTGAGATGAGCTCTGTAACCCCTTCGAAAATTTAAACTTGCATTTTAGCGGCGAATTGAGTAATTACATCAATTCATCCCCCTTCGTCCTGCTTTTCGACGAGATCCGGAGCTTCCATGACAGACCAATTCCGCTACGAAAGCGTGCTGGAGAGCATCAGCGGCGGGTTTTTCGCGCTCGACAGTGCGTTTCGGATAACATACTGGAACAGGGCGGCCGAGTCGGGGACGGGAATGAAGGCGGAAGAAGTTCTTGGAAAACATGTCTTTGAGGTGTTTCCCAATGCCGAAGATGCGGAGCTGGGCGAGACCTACCGCCTCGCGATGTCGACGAAGACATTTCAGAGCATTGAGACATCCTACAAGGACGACCGGTTCGAAGCCTGGTACGACGTCCGGATCTACCCCGCGGAGGACGGGCTGTCGGTATTCTTCCAGGATATTACCGGGAAGAAGAAGGATATCCGGCGCAAGGAGATTCTCGTCGACATCTCCCGGGCGATCAACACATCGCAGCACCTTGACGAGCTTTGTGTCCGTGCAGCCGACAAGATCGCCCTCCTTTTTGAAATACCCTCCTCCCTCGTCTGCGTCTATCTCTATGACCCCCGGGGAAATGAGATCCGGCTCGTCGCCCCGGCGCTGATGGATGTGGACCTTCCGCCGGATGTCGTGCACCAGCAGGTCCGTGAGGACGCCCCCCACCCCTCGGCGCGCGTCGCGCACACTCGTCAGGTTCTTGTGACGGACGACCTCGCGGCCGGGACGCTCGGACCCCTTTTCCCCGGCCTGATCGCCGAGAGGAAACTCAAATCCCTCGTGGTGTTCCCTCTCACCGTCCAGGGAGAGGTACAGGGAATCCTGGAAGTTTTCTCGATCAAGCAGACGGCGTTCATCAGCGAAGAGATGGACAGCCTCCAGGTGGTGGCGAACGATCTTGCGGGAGGGATGAGCCGGAAACGTCTGATGGACGAGCTCCGGATGAAGAACATTGAGCTCGAGGGACAGACACAGAAGACTCTCGAGGCAAGCGACTCGCTGAAGAAGTTTCTCGCAACGTTCAGCCACGAGCTCCGTTCCCCCCTGAATTCCATCATCGGGTTCTCGGAACTCCTGGCGACGCAGCTTGAAGGCCTTCCCCCGGAGACGGTACGGAATTTCATGAAAAACATCAATACGAGCGGACGGCACCTCCAGCAGATCATCAACGACATACTTGATCTTTCGAAGATCGAGGCGGGGAAGATGGACCTGCATGTGGCCAGCTATCCCGTCTCATATTTCCAGGAGAGCGTCCCGAGGGTGCTGGCCGCCGCGCTGGCGGAGAAGAACATCCTGCTGGAGTTCCGGTTTCCGCAGGACATCGAGGAACTGGTTGTTGACCAGACCCGGTTCCAGCAGATCCTCATCAACCTTGTCTCCAACGCCATCAAGTTCAGTCACCCGGGAGGGAGTGTCTGCGTGAGCTTCCGCCGCGTGGACAACGACCTGGAATTTTCGGTCGCAGACTCCGGCATCGGCATTCCACCGGAAGATGTGGCGGGGCTGTTCAAACCGTTCAAGCAGGCGGCGAGCGGCAGGGCGATGAACAGGGAAGGGGTAGGGCTCGGACTCGCGATTACGAAAAAACTCATCGATCTGCATGGCGGGACGATCCGGGTTGAGAGCGAGGAGGGAAAGGGGACGACGATCCGCTTCCGGATCCCCATGATGGTTGATGCAGGCTCCGAGAGGACGGTGCAGGCGGGGATGCTCCTGGAAGCTCTTGAGCGTCAGAATCGATCGACGGCGGATGGCGCGGAGAAGCCGCTGGCGCTCGTCATCGAGGACGCGCCGCAGGCAGGCGAGCTGCTCAGGATGCACATCGAATCGGCGGGGTACCGGGTGGAGATCGCCCGTAACGGTTCCGACGCCGTGGAAATGGCAAAGCGCCTCCACCCGAATGTCATCACGCTGGACCTGCTTCTCCCGGTGAAGGACGGCTGGCAGGTCCTGAAGGAACTGAAGCGCCATCCCCTCTGCAAACACATCCCCGTCATCATCGTCTCGATACTCGACGAGAAGAACCTGGGATTCAGTCTCGGCGCGGTCGACTATTTCGTCAAACCCGTCAACCGCGACGACCTCATCCAGGCGCTCGATCGTGTCCATATTCTCCCGCGGAGCGTCAAGCAGAGGCCTTCCGTGCTTATCATCGATGACGACAGGGCGGCCACTGATTTGATCCAGGTGATACTGGAGAGCGAGGGGTACCGGGTGTTCAAGGCGTTTCAGGGGGGGGAAGGGGTGGAACTCGCCGCGCGCGAGAGACCCGACCTGATTATCCTCGACCTCGTTATGCCCGAGACCTCCGGATTCAGTGTCGCCTTTCAACTGAAGCAGATTCCTGCGACGCGGGAGATACCGATCATCATACTCACCGCCATGGAAATCGACGAGGAGACGCACGAACAGCTCGGTGCGTATGTCTCGGGGCTGATGAGCAAGACCGCGTTCACAAAGAGGGACCTCCTGAGAGAGATAGGAAACATCGAAAGCGCCCGCCTTCACTGACCCTGTCTCCACTGACCCCGCCTGCACGGTCTCCCGCCTGTCATTGCGAGCCCGCTCCTCAGGGCGAAGTCCCTCTCTCCGGGACCCCGCTCATGAGCGGGACCCAGGAGCGGGGCAATCTGGTGCACACAGGTTATTGCGGAGCGACCCCTCGCCTTGACACGCACGCCGTGAACCGCTATATTAAAAACTCACACGGCGCATACATCCTCCATGACCGCTCAGAATCATGATCTCCGCCGGCGACGGTTGAGGCGCACAGCGGGCATCCGGACCCTCGTTCCCGGTGTCAGCACTTCCTTCCTCATTCTCGCCGCCATTCTTCTTGTAGGGTGCGGCCGTGAGAAAAAGCTCACCTCCGCATCAGCCGATGCCGTCCGTGCGTACCGGGAAGGCGTCACGCAATGGGAGAAATTCTATTACCCGGAGGCGAAGCGCTTTTTCGAAGAGGCTCTCAGGCATGACTCCACGTTTGCGCTCGCCTGGTGCCGGCTGGCGATGGTCGACGCGGCGAGCGGGAGCGCAGGGAACGCCCTGGGGGCGATGAAGGAGGCCGTGCGGCTCTCGGGGGGGGCCACCCAACGCGAGCAACTTTTCATTGCCATGTGGCACGCGCGACTGGATTTCGACAACGACCGCGCCGCATCGGCGGCCGACTCGCTGATAAGCCTCTACCCGGATGAGAAGGAGGCCTACCTGTTCCGCGGCGCATTGTATGAAGAGATGGACAAGAACTACGACGCCGCGCTCGGCTGCTACCGGAAGGCGGTCGGCGCCGACTCGGAGTACGCGCAGGCCGTCATGTCTCTCGGATACGCCTATTCCACGCTCGGCGACCAGCAAAAAGCGGTGGAGCTGATGCAACGGTATATCCGGCTTGCTCCGGACGCAGCCGATCCGCGGGCGAGTTATGCCGATCTCCTGGTGAGGGCGGGGAGGTATGACGAAGCGCTGGAACAATACCGGAAAGCCCTCGAGCTCAAACCTGACTACTGGTATGCCGTCCGCGAGATCGGGACCGTGTACAGCATTCTGGGACGCCTGAAGGAAGCCGAGGAACAGTTTCACAGGAGTCTGTCGCTCCTTCCTCCCGGGCCGGAAATTGAAGCCGCGCAGCTTGTCGCCGGCGCATCGCTGGATTACAAAAGAGGGAAGTACGGGGAGGCATCCGCGGAGTTCCGGCGTGCGCTCGGTATCGACAGCGTCAACTATGCCGCCTCCGAAGGGCTTGTCCGCACGCTCGGGAAACTCAAAGACTTCGGCGCGGCCGGCGATGTCCTCCGCGGGATGTCCCGGATTCTAACGCGGCGTCATCTGACAAATTCCACGGCAATGCTCTCGTACCAGCTCACGTACGCCGGCCTGCTCACGGATCGGGGGGACTATGCAGCTGCGCTCGGAGCGTGTGATAGTGCTGCGGGCTACTCTCTTCCGCTCACCCGTGCCGCCGTCGAACACCAGCGGGCGCAAACTCATCTCGCCGCGGGCGCTCTGGAAGATGCGCTTGATGACTGCGGGCGTGCCCTCGAAATCAACCCCAACTCCCCCGTCGTGCTTCTCACGCTCGTCAGGATCTACCACCGGAGCGGGGACGCCCGCATGACCGGCGAGATCGGCCTCCGGCTCCAATCACTCTGGGGAAGGGCGGACCCCGATTTTGATGACCGGAACGAGCTCATCCGCCTCCTGGGAACGGGCACGCATGACCGTCCTCCCGCGTGATGGGATTCAACTGCGGGATCGTCGGCCTCCCGAACGTGGGGAAATCAACTCTTTTCAACGCGATAACCTCCGGCGGGGCCGACGCTTCCAATTATCCCTTCTGCACGATAGACCCGAATGTCGGGATCGTGCCTATTCCTGATCCACGGCTTGACGGGCTTGTTGATATCTACAGACCGGCGGAGCGTGTCCCCTCGGTCATCGAATTTGTGGACATCGCCGGGCTGGTCAGGGGTGCGGGCGGGGGAGAAGGTCTTGGAAATCAGTTTCTCTCGCACATCAGGGATGTGGACGCGATTGCGCATGTCGTCCGCTGCTTCGACGATCCGAACATCGTCCATGTCGACGGGAGCATAGACCCCCGGCGCGACATCGAAGTTGTCGAGGCGGAGTTGATATTCAAGGATCTCGAAACTGTCGAACGGAAACTGTCCGAAGCCGGAAAGCGCGCTAAATCAGGGGAGAAGAAATCCCGGGCGGAAGCGGAGTTCCATGCCCGCGTCCGTGACCATCTTATGGGAGGGAGGCTTGTCCGGTATTTTTCTGTTCGCTCAGCCGAGGAAGGTCTCTGGCTGCGGGATTGCCATCTCCTTACGAACAAGCCGGTGATGTATGTCTGCAATGTGAACGAGAAGGATGTCGCAGAGGGGAACGATTATGTCCGGAGTGTTCGCGACGTCGCGGCGAATGAAGGGGCCCGGGTTGTGAGCATCAGCGCCGCCGTTGAGGCGGAGGTTGCAGAACTGGGGGAGGGGGAGAGGCAGGCATTCCTCGAAGGACTGGGGCTGAAGGAATCCGGGCTCACAAAGGTCATACACGAAGGGTACGCTCTTCTGACTCTCATAACCTTCTACACGGCGGGACCCAAAGAGGTGCGTGCCTGGACGGTCCCCCGTGGCACCGCAGCACCGGCGGCTGCCGGCGTAATACACTCGGATTTCGAGAAGGGGTTCATCCGGGCTGAAATCATCAAGTCTGGCGATCTGCTCAGGCTCCGTTCCGAAGCCGCGGTCAGGGACGCGGGACTCCTGGCCATCGAGGGGAGGGAGTATCTCATACAGGAAGGGGATGTCGCCCACTTCCGGTTCAACATTTGAGCCGCAGAAAATCCGCTCATATTTCTGGTTTTTGGGTTGAATTTGATGCTTCGGTAGTGTATATTTTTGCAACCGCTTCCACAAGCCTGGATTCCACCGTCTCCTGCTGTTACCGGACTACTCGACCGTTCTTGCTCTCGATAGTTGCACCACAGTCTCCAACCGCTACCATTTCACCCACACAGAAGGAGTCACCATGAAGCGCGTACGACAACTTGGAGAGACACTTCTCCTGACGCTGATTGTGGCATCCGTTGCGCTGGCAGGAGGTTTCCAGCTCAATGAACACGGAGCCAGTGCGATGTCCCAGGGAGGGGCATTCGCGGCCCGGGCCTCTGACGCTTCCGCGATTTACTTCAACCCTGCAGGCCTCGGATTTCAGACGACCGGCTCTATCTACCTCGGCGCAACCGGGATAGTCCCGACCATCTCGTTCTACGGTCCCGCGCAGAACAACACGAATGCTGAAACAAAGATGAACTCCCAGTTTTTTACGCCGATCAACGTTTACATCACATACCCTGTTATGGACCGGCTTCAGGTGGGTGTGGGAGCCTACAATGCATACGGGCTGGGGACGGAGTGGCCGGATAACTGGTCCGGGAAAAACCTTGTGACGAAGGTGGACCTGAAAACTTACTGGTTCACGCCGACAGTCGCCTACCGTCTGGCTGACAACCTCTCGATCGGGGCCGGAGTGAGCTATGTGAGCGGCACGCTCCTCCTGAAGAAGGCCGCCCCCTTCGATTCTCGTGTAACGCTGGACATGACCGCTCATGGATGGGGATTTGACGGCGGGATCGACTACAAGGCCACCCCCCAGCTCACGGTCGGGCTCTCATACAGGAGCAAAGTGAAAGTGGATGCGAACGGGAGTGCCGGATTTGTACCGGACATCCCGGTGCTTCCGGGCGGGGGGGTGAAGGCCTCCATAGCGCTCCCCGCGACCGGTTATGCCGGTGTCGCCTACAAGTTTTCCGACGCCCTGTCACTCGAAGCGGATTACCAGTATATCGGCTGGTCATCGTATGATAACCTGACATTTACATTCACCAAAGACGGCTCCTCGACCTCTGCGCCGAAAAACTACAGCGATACGTACATACTCCGCGTGGGGGGCGAATATTCGCTCGGATCGCTGAAATTCAGGGCGGGATACTACTATGACCATACCCCCGTCTCCGATGCGTACGTCGACCCTCTGTTGCCGGACGCGAACCGGCACGGCCTGAGCGCGGGTATCGGCCTGAATCTGACTGAACATCTGAAGGTCGATGCGGGGTATCTCTTCATAAAGTTCCTGGACCGGACAGTGACGAACACGATCCCGGCGACCACTTTTGACGGGACGTACAAGAGCTACGCGAACCTCTTCTCGCTCGACCTCGGCTACTCCCTGTGACACAACCAACCAAGGAGCCTCGTATGAAATTGACGAAATATGGGATCGTGGCGCTGGCACTGGCGATCGCCGTTCTGTATGGCGGTTGCAAGAACACCGCGCCGAGTGGGCCCGTCGCCGGCCTGGGTGGCGCGACGGTAGGCAAGTACGTTGCCGTCGGGAACAGCCTTACCGCCGGCTACCAGTCCAACGGGCTTTTCGCATCCGCGCAGGCGTACAGTTATCCGAATCTCATCGCGCAACAGATTACGCAGGCGGGGGGAACAGTTGGGACGTTCCAGCAGCCGCTCTACAGTGATCCCGGGACGCCGGATGCCGGTGGCATAAATGCCTCCAGATATGAGCTGATAAGCTGGGTCGGTCCTGTGATCGGCCCTCGCGGTTCACCCGCGGGGTCGCCGATCAACACGACTCTCCCGCGTCCGTATGATAATCTCGGCGTTCCCGGCGCCGTGATATTCGATTTCCTTGATAGCACGAGTGTTGCTCTCAAGGCGCTTGCGCCCCGGAGCAATCCTCTCTTCGCACTTGTCCTCAGAAACCAGGCGGCATTGGGTAATAGCATTTTCAGGCAGGCTGTCGCTCTGAAGCCCGACCTCGTGACATTCTGGCTGGGGAACAATGATGTCCTCGGGTTTGCCACAAGCGGCGGGGTGTCGCCCAATGCTCCAACGTCGACCCCCATATTCACGGCTCTCTATACGCAGGCCATCGGGACGCTCCGCGCGGCCCTCCCGAACGCAAAAATCGTGGTTGCCAACATACCGGATGTCAGGGCGATACCATTTTTCAACACGCTCGGACCCCAGATCGCGGCGGAGCTTCCGGCCGGCGTCGTACTCCAGTACCAGAAGCACGGCACCACCGGGGTGGCCGACGGCACCACGAATTTCACCGAATCGAACCCGCCTTTGATCACACTCACAGGCGCTCCCTATGCTCCGCTCCTCGGGCACCCGGGGGGGAAGTGGTACCGCGACCATAGCTACCCGGCTCTCCCTCCTGGGATCGATACCACAAAACCATTCGGGCTCCATCCGCAGAATCCGTGGCCCGATGCGCTCGTCCTCGACGCCACGGAGCAGGCCACGGCCGGTGCATCCGTCCAGGCGTTTAACGCTGTCATCGCCGGTGTTGCGGCCACGAACCATGCCGCCGTTGTTGACATCAACGGATTTTTCAACAACCTCAAAGCGAACGGGTACCGCTCGGCGGGGTTGGTGTTCACAGCAGACTACGTAAGCGGCGGGACATTCAGCTTCGACGGCGTACACCCGTCTGATCAGGGGTCCGGCGTCGTCGCAAACCAGTTCATTGCGGTGATGAATTCTTCTTTCGGGTGGTCGATACCGCTCGTGGATGTGTCGGCTCTCCCGGCTCTCACAGTCCCACTCAGCAAGGGATCGAAAGTGTATCCTGTGATTCCGGAAGGGTCGTTCAGCAATCTGGAAATGCTCTGGGGCACCCGCTGATTTCTGCCGGGTTTCCCTGCACCTGAATAAACAGAAAAGGCTGCCGTAAGGCAGCCTTTTCTGTCCTGTCATCGCTACGTACAGTCATTGCGGGGTACAGTCATTGCGAACAGTCATTGCGGGGTACAGTCATTGCGAGGAGTGGCGCCGCAGTCGCCACGACGAAGCAATCTACGTATTCATGCCCAGTTTCTTTTTCGCTGCAGGCGACATGCGCGCCGGCGACCAGGCTGGGTCCCAGACGATCCGGACGTCGGCTTCCTTCACACCCGGGACCTTGAGTACCCGGTTCCGCACATTCTGTGAGATCATTCCGCTCATGCCGCAACCGGGGGTCGTCAGCGTCATCTTCACCCCCACCCAGTCGTCGATGATCTTGACGTCATAGATCAGGCCGAGGTCGACGAGGTTGACGGGGATTTCCGGGTCGTAGCATTCCTTCAGTGCCTCGAATACCACCCCTTCGGTCACTGTTCCGGCTTGCTGATCTTCCATGTTGCCTCTCCTTTTCAGGTGATTGTTCTGTCAAAGATACGGCATTCACACTGCAGATTCAAGGTGTGCCTCTTCCGTCATCCTCGATCCTCAATTTTCCATCCTCCATCTTCCATCCTTCTTCGCTTTCGCAGCCGCAGTCCGAGCCGCAGGCCCGGGAGCGCGATTTTCTTCGCCGGCGGATCTCGTGCCGTACGAAGAAATATCCCGTGAAGGCGACAACCGCCAGTGACACCGGCTGCTGCCAGTCCATCATCCTCCTCCTATCCCCATCGCCGTTCCGGCCCGGAAGACGATGAATGTCACGCCGTAGGCGAGCGCGGTCATGTAGGCGACCTGAAACAGGGGCCACTTCCAGCCATTCGTCTCCCTGCGCATGACCGCCACGGTCGAAAAACATTGCATGGCAAGCACATAATAAACCATGATGCAGATCCCGGTGAGGGGTGTGAATGAATTCGCACCGGTGAGCGGATCCCTGGATGACCTGAGTCGTTCTGCAAGCCCCCCGTGCTCCCCCTCTCCGGATCCTACGTCATAGATCGTCCCCATCGTGCTCACGAAAACCTCGCGCTGTATGAGCGAGGTGATAAGTCCGATGCCGATCTTCCAGTCGAACCCGAGGGGCCGGATTGCCGGCTCGATCATGCGTCCCGCGAACCCCACGAAACTGTGATTGAGCCTGTCGGCAGGGGTTCCGCCGTCAAGCTTCGGGTAGCTTGCCAGGAACCAGAGAAGGATCGAGGCCCCCAGTATGATCGTTCCGGCCCTCTTGAGGAACAGCCACGCCCTTTCCCACATCAGCGTGAGCGTCGAACGGAGAGAAGGCATCGTGTACGGCGGAAGTTCGATGATGAACGAGGGGGGGCCGCCCCGGAGGAGGGTCTTCTTGAATATCCATGCCATGAAGAGCGCCATCCCGAGGCCGAGAAGGTACATCGAGAGCATCGTGACTCCCGGGAGCGAAATAAAGCCGAAGATCGTGAGAGGGGGGATCACCGCGGCGATCATCAGCGCATAGACAGGAAGTCTTGCGCTGCAGCTCACAAGGGGCGCGACGAGCATCGTGGCGAGCCTGTCCCGCGGGTTCCCTATAGTCCGCGTCGCCATGATCCCCGGGATGGCGCACGCAAATGAGCCGAGGAGGGGTATAAAGGATTTCCCGTGGAGACCGACCTTGCTCATCACCCTCCCCATGATGAATGCAGCACGGGCCATGTATCCCGTATCCTCGAGAAGGCCGAGGAAAAAAAACAGGAAGAGTATCTGGGGGAGAAAAGTGACGACAGCCGCCACGCCTGCGATCCCCCCGTGGATAATCAGGTCGCGGAGATCTCCCGGGGGCATGGCGACGGCGACGCGGGTACCCAGCCAGTCGAATCCCTGCTTGATCAGATCCATCGGGAGCTGAGCCCAGGAGAACATCGCCTGGAACACGAGTGCCATCATGGCGAGGAATATCACGACGCCCCACACCCGGTGGGTAATGACGGCGTCGATCCTGTCACTCAGGCTCCTCTCCTGTGAGGATTTCCGCGCGACCGACTGCATGCAGACCGATTTGATCCAGTCGTACCGTGATTCAACGAAAACAGAATGCCTGTCGAATCCAAGGAAATCCAGTTTGTCCTGGTCGCGCTTCACGTGGGCGATCACCTCGGGCGCGAACCGGTCCATCCTCTCCAGGAGAGCGCTCTCCGTGGTGAGGAGCTTCATCGCTTCGTGCCGGGCGTTCGGGGGGGAAATATGAAGGGCTTCCTCAAGTATTCCCGCCAGTTCATCGGTCTCCCTCTCTACCGGAGCGGGGAGACGCCATCCGTTCCCCGGGCTGTTTGCCGCGGGAAGTGCGGCGACGGCCGACGTGAGCTCTTCGATCCCTTCCGACTTGCTTGCAACGGTGGGGAGCACCGGTACACCGAGTTCACGCGCGAGCGATCGCACGTCTATCCTGATCCCTGACCGTTCGGCGATATCGATCATGTTGAGGGCAACGACGGTCGGTATCCTGTGATCAATGATCTGGCTGACGAGGTAGAGGTTTCGTTCGAGGTGATTCGCGTCCACGACGCAGATAACGGCGTCGGGAAGAGGGGTGTGGTCCGCCGTTCCGAGGAGTATGTCGGTGGTAATCTGTTCGTCGGGGGATCCGGGTATAAGGCTGTAAGTCCCCGGCAGGTCGAGCAGAGTCACCTCCGGGCCTCCGCCGAGCCGGAGGCGCCCTTCCTTTCGCTCGACGGTCACGCCGGGGTAGTTGCCGACCCTTTGCCGGAGGCCGGTCAGGGCGTTAAACAGCGTCGTCTTGCCGGAATTTGGATTGCCGACCAGGGCAACAAGCCGTATGGGTGAAGCCCCGCGGGATCCGTGCGCCACGTGTCGTTCCCCCCTCAAACCGCCGGGCCGGTTCAATTCCGCGCCCCCGGCAGGACTGCTCACTCAGACACCGACACCTGTATCCGGCGGGCGAGGCCGCTGTCCAATCCCACCCGCGTGTTGCACACCTCGCAGATTATGTTTCCGTATCCCTTCATGACGCAGCGGACTACCGCGTTCTCACAAAACCCGAGTTCACGCAGCCTCGTCGATATTTCCGGGCGTGATGTGAGATGCCGTATACGGACGAATGTGCCTACCGGTGCGTCTATCAATGTCATGTGTGCGTCGGTCGTCATTACGTTACCCTTTTTTCCTGCATTTGGAGCATGTGCCGAATATTTGCAGCGTGGAGCTCTGCGGCGTGAAGCCCTTCTCACCGCAGACTTCGTCCTGGAGCGTGTCGAGGTGGTCGTTGACGAACTCGATAATGTCGCCGCATTCGAGGCAAATCAGGTGGTGATGCTGCGGCCGGCCGAATGCCTTTTCGTATCTCGATGTGTTCTCGGCAAACCGGTATTTGGAGACCAGCCCGCACTCCTGAAGGAGGTCCAGCGTGTTGTAGACTGTGGCCTTGGAGATCTTGACCCCCTTCGTGATCATCCTGTAATAGAGGTTGTCAGCATCGAAATGCCCCTGGATCTGGAGGATCGTGTCAAGGACGGCAAAACGTTCCGGCGTCGAGCGGAGCTTCCCGTTCGACTTCAGGTATTTTGTCAGTATCTCGTGAGCTCCTTCAACGTCCATTGCCGCTCCTGTTTAGAATTATTCTAAATAAAAATAAGAAAAAAAATCCCTTCTGTCAAGCGAATTTGAGCACTTTTATTCTGATTTTTCATATTGAATTGACGACCACCACAATTTTCATGGATCATTGAATTCGCTCAAAATTCCCTTGCTTTTTTGACTGTTTTTAGCGTACATGGAATCGTAAATAGTTACAGCATTCCTCTAATTCATCTACTCAATGAAGTCCCGCAAGAACAGGTATCTAAGAGGAACACCTATCGCCACGGCGAGCTTGTCGAGTCGTTGCGCAGGGAATATGAAGGCGCGCTGAAAAAGGAACATTCTCACCACAAACCCAAGGAGGGACATCGATGAGCAGACTTCAAGAGTTGAAGGACCTTGTCGCGTCGTTTGATAAGGACTTCGTGAAGTTCTATGAGAAGGGAAACAAGTCCGCGGGGACCAGGGTGCGGAAAAACATGAACGAGCTGAAGAAGAAAGCCCAGGAAATACGCAAGGAAGTTCAGGAAATAAAGGCGCAGTCCAAAGGGGAAGAGGAATCGACCCCCGAAGAGTGAGAGGGGGGGTTGATCGGTGATACAGGGAGGCACATTCCTGTTGGCCGTGGTGGGATGGCCATCGGTGAGTGTGTCTCCCTTTCTGTTCACCGGTCCCGGCTCCCGTATTCCCTCGTCTCCACCATGACTGCGCGCACTATGAACTTTCATCCCGGGCGCCATGGGGTTATCCTGGCTGCGCTCCTTATCGCCGCATCGACATTTGTGCTGTTCAGCGGGGCTCTGAACAATGACTTCATCGGATGGGATGATGAATTCTACGTTCTCGCAAATCCCTACATCGCGCCCCTCTCCCCCGCGATGGCGTGGCAGATGTTCAGCAACTTCCACTTCAAATCCTGGACCCCGCTGACGCTTCTCTCGCACGCCGTCGACTACAAAATATGGGGGCTGGACTCGCGCGGTCATCATCTTACCAACATCGTGTTCCACTCCCTGAACGCTGTCTGGGTGTTCCTCCTCTCCCTGGCCGTCTTTCGCGAATACCGGCGCAGGTGGTACCATGAACCCCCGACGGATGAGGGACCAAAGCAGGAGACGGCCATCCTTGCCGGTGCGGTCGTCTCTGCGCTCGCATTTGCATCCCTCCCTCTCAGGGTGGAATCAGTCGCGTGTGCCTCGAGCAGGAAGGATTTGCTCTCGGCGTTCTTCGCCTTCCCCGCTCTCCTGACGTTCATGGTCTATGAAGGGCGACGGGGGAGTGCCGGAGCCGGACGATGGTACGCGGGATCGCTCGGACTCTTCGCACTTGCGCTGATTGCAAAGGGCTCTGTGATGACGCTTGCGGGAGTGCTGGTAATACTGGATCTGATCACGGGGGGTACGGGTGGAGGCCGGCGCCGGTGGTGGCGGCTCCTGCGGGAAATAGCCCCGTTTCTGATCGTCGGTCTCGCCGCGGCCGCTGTCGCCTACAGCGCATCCGAACAGGATGGGAGCATGGCGCAGGTCCTTCGGGCCCAGGCGAGCGTGAACCGCATCGAACTTGGGTGCTATCACATCTCATTCTATGTGCTCAAAACAGTCTGGCCTGTTGACCTGGCCGCGCTGTACACGTATCCGGGGCCGCCCGGATTCCTGCTGGTCTGGCTTATGGCACCTGCCCTGACCCTTGCGTCCGTTCTTCTCTGGTGGAAGGGGCACAGGGCGTGGCTGTTTGCCTGGTCCTGCTATCTGGTTGCGCTCCTCCCGATGGCAGGGTTCGTCCCCTCGTCCATACAGCTTGCGGCAAACCGTTATGCGTACTTTGCGGCGACGCCGTTCGCACTTCTGCTCGGTGCGGGGATCACATCGGGATGGGCCATTCTCCGAAACCGGCGGAGAAGCGGGGTCTTGATCGTGGGTCTCGCCCTCCCCGTGGGTGCAATCCTTTTCGTTCAGGCGGCACTGACGGTGGCGGATATCGGTGATTGGCGGGACGCGGAGACTGTCTGGCGCCACACGCTGCTCGTCAGCCCCGACCACTCTCTGGCGCACAATGAGATGGGACTTGCGCTGGAGGCAAGGGGGGACTACGCGGATGCCGTCACCAGCTTCAAGCGTGCGATAGAGATCTATCCGAGGTTTTCCGAAGCGATGTGTAATCTTGGCGGTGCATACATTTCGCTGAGTGACACCTCAGGCGCGGAGCGCGTACTCCGTGCCTCGGCGGCGATCAACCCGCAGAATTACGCCGTCTTCACCAATATGGGGAACCTGAGGCTCGTCGAACGGCGGTTTGAAGACGCGGCCGTCTGGTACAGGAATTCGCTTGCCCTCAAGCCGACGTCTTCCGAGGCAATGTACAACCTGGGGTACGCAATGATGCTCATGGGAAAATATGATGAGGCTCTTGACACCCTCTCTCGTGTGATCGTGCTGAACCCGAATTCCCGGGATGCGTATTTCCTCATCGGGCAGATACTCCAGAAGCGGGACGAATCACGGTCGCTGGAGGCATACCGCCGGGCCGCACGACTCGGAAACGTTCAGTCACAGCGAATTCTTATCGCGCGCGGGATGAACTGGTAGGGGTGTGCGGCGGATGAAAATGCACAACCCGCCTTCCGGCGGGTTATGCATTGAGGAGAATCGCTTTACGTCTGCTCAGCGAGTGTCCGCTGTGCCCGGCGGATGGCTTTCACTCTCTTCATCCGCTTCTTGACGGAGGGTTTCGTGAAATAGGCCCGCTTCTTGAACTCCTTCAATACTCCGGAGCGTTCGTATTTCTTCTTGAAGCGCTTGATGGCGCGGTCGATGGGTTCATTGTCCGAGACGATGATGCCGACCAAACGAAATCACCTCCTTCTGTTTGCAGCGTTTTGTGACGTGATGAACTTGAATATTCCACTCCGCGGGCGGGGTATCCCGGACACCGCGTGCTAGCCGGCGTCAGGCTCAACGACGACATTTTCGAGCAGCTTTCGTTCTCCGAGCTTTTCAAAGGCTACGACGATTGCCCTGTCGCCTCCCGACGTCCGTTCCTTGGACACGACCTTGCCGATTCCCCACTCGCTGTGGAATATCGCATCTCCGACGGTATAAGTACTCTCTGGCCGGTAGTCCTGGCATTGTTCCCGTTCGGGTTTCCTGGCAGACTCTTCCTGCTTCATGCGCAGGGCGGTCACATCCACGAGAGTTGCGTGCCGGCACCGCGTGCACCGGTACCAGGTCTTTTCCGGCTGGGTTTCAACCGGCCCGATGACCTCCATTTTTGTTGCCCGTTCACAATGGGCGCAATGATGGAGGATACTTTTACCCTTGGCCATAGAAACCCTCCTGCCTTGAGAATGATATGAAAATCGCTCGTCTGGAGCGGAGGTCGGAATGACAGAACTGAGGAAGACCGAGGCTTTACTCCTGGCTCCAATGAATATAGGAGAAACCGGGGAGGAAGTCAAGCCTCATTTCAGTACATTTCCAGCAAAATCCTGTCATACGGCTTGCTGTCAAATTTGTAAATGATGCGCCGTATGACACTCATGGGATAGATGAATGTCCTCTTGTCGGTGGCCGTGTTCCTGCTCACAACGAAATAATCAGATTCCACTTCATTAAGTGTGAGCGTGTATGCCTTGGAGGGGTCGCCGGACGCGTATTGCTCAGTTCCTCCGGTATTGTCGATGATCTGAATTTCCTTCCCTTTAAACTGCAGAAGAAAATCGCGCAGCTGCCCCGGTCGCTTCTGCGCGGCACACTCTGAGCCAGGCGTGAGAAAAAGCAGAGCGAATGTGCCGCAGAGAACCGGTGTCAGAAACAGGCGTAATAGTGTCATGGAGAAACAGCCCCTTCGTCTGATCGCAGCACCATGTGACAGAATACGGACAACCGGGCGGGATTTGAGTGATACAGGGCAAACTGCTTTGCCTCTAATATACAGGAAAAATGGCGGAAAATCCACTCCTTGTTTTTTCACCAGTCTGTGTCTATATTATCAGCACGGGCCCTTAGCTCAGTTGGTTAGAGCAGCAGACTCATAATCTGCGGGTCGTAGGTTCGAGCCCTACAGGGCCCACAAATGAGCCGTCTGAGCGGCCTGGATACCGGTGTTCTTCTCCTCACAATAACAGGTGTACGATGAAAATTCTGATTGTCGACGACGAGGAGGCCTTCCTGAACGTCATGGAGCAGGTTCTGCGCACGCAGGGATACGACGTCATCAAAGCCCAGGACGGGAAGCAGGCCCGGGAGGCGCTGGAAGAGGAGAAGATCGATCTGATCATGTCGGACGTGTTCATGCCGACGCTGGACGGCGTGCGGTTTCACAGTTTCGTCCGGGAGTTCACGGATGCAAAGGACATACCGTTCATCTTCATATCGGGGTACGATGACGAGCAT